>Ga0196965_1000164_pt1 | contig 47540 bp, 38 predicted proteins | sample S1_20metaG_FD_148668 | JGI IMG/M metagenome (GOLD analysis project Ga0196965, IMG submission 148668) | Soil microbial communities from Anza Borrego desert, Southern California, United States - S1_20 | ecosystem: Environmental > Terrestrial > Soil > Desert | place: USA: California | collected...
CGCCGGCTATTTCACCAGGCTCAGCAGGATGCCGGCCGCGACCGCCGAGCCGATCACGCCGGCCACGTTCGGGCCCATGGCGTGCATGAGCAGGAAGTTGTGCGGATTGCTCTCCAGGCCCAGCTTGTTGGCCACGCGCGCGGCCATCGGCACGGCCGACACCCCGGCCGCGCCGATCAAGGGGTTGATCAACGTCTTGCTGAACTTGTTCATCAGCTTGGCCATCAGCACCCCGGCCGCCGTGCCGATCGCGAACGCCGCCGCGCCCAGGGCCAGAATCCCTAAGGTCTCCATCTGCAAAAACGCCTGTGCGCTGAGCTTGGAGCCGACCGACAGCCCCAAGAAAATCGTCACGATGTTGATCAGCTCGTTCTGCGCCGTCTGGCTGAGCCGGTCGACCACGCCGCAGGCGTTCATCAGGTTGCCGAACGCGAACATGCCGACCAGCGGCGCGGCCGACGGCAGCAGCAAGGCGGTCAAGGTGATCAACAGCAGCGGGAAGACGATCTTTTCCGTGCGCCCGACCGTGCGCATCTGCTGCATCTCGATCCGGCGCTCGGCCTCCGTGGTCAACGCGCGCATGATCGGCGGCTGGATCAAGGGCACCAGGGCCATGTATGAGTAGGCCGCGACCGCGATCGCGCCGAGCAGGTCCGGCGACAGGCGCGAGGCCACGTAGATCGCGGTCGGGCCGTCGGCGCCGCCGATGATGGCGATGGCCGCCGCATCCTTCAGGCTGAATTCCAGGCCCGGCACGATGTTCAGGGCCAGGGCCCCGAGCAGCGAGGCGAAGATGCCGAACTGGGCCGCGGCGCCCAGGAGCAGGGTTTTCGGGTTGGCCAGCAGCGGCCCGAAGTCGGTCATGGCGCCGACGCCCATGAAGATCAACAGCGGAAACAGCCCGCTCTTGATGCCGAAATACAGGTAATACAGCAGGCCGCCCGCGTCATTGAGGCCGGCCACCGGGATGTTGCTGAGGATAGCCCCGAAGCCGATCGGCAACAGCAGCAGCGGCTCGAAGCCTTTCTTGATGGCCAAAAACAGCAGCAGGAAGCCGACCAGCATCATGAGCGCCTGGCCGCCGGTCAGGTTGTACAGGCCGGTGCCTTGCCAGAGTGAAAGCAGGTTCTCCATCGGATGAGTCTCGTCTGATACTAGGGGAGGCCCCGCCGGGGCCTCGGTTAATTTTTATAGTGCTTATGCTAGGCTAGTCGCCGATTCAGAGGCGACTGAAGTCGCCCCCACAGGGTTTAGAACAGTTGTTTTAGATTGCTCAGCCCGCCTTCCCGGCGGCCATGGGCAACCGCCTTACAAGCTGATCAGCGTGTCGCCGACCGTGACCGCGGCCCCTTCCTTGGTGTGCACGGCGCTGACCACGCCGCTGGCCCGCGAGCGCACTTCCGTTTCCATCTTCATGGCCTCCATGATCACCACCACATCGCCCTCGGCCACGGCACTGCCGACCTGCACCAGCACCTTCAGGATCGTGCCGGCCATCGGCGCCTCGACCGAAACGCCGTCGCCGGCCACGGCCGGGGCGCTGACTGCGGCCGGCTGGATGCTCAGCGCGCTGCCGCCGGGGCCGACCGCGACGTGGAAGTGGCGGCCGTCGACGTTGACGCTGTAGGTCTCCACGGCCGGGGCCGGCGCCGGCACCGGCGCTACGGCCGGCGCGCTGCCCGGCGCCGGCTCGAAGGCGGCCGGGTTGCCGCGGTTGGCCAGGAATTTCCAGCCGACCTGGGCGAACAGGCCGTTGATCAGCGCGTCCTCCTCGACATGCTCGCTGAGCCTGACGCCTTCGGCGCGGGCTTTCTCCTGCACTTCGGCGATCAGCTTGGCCATTTCCGGCGCCAACAGGTCAGCCGGCCGGCAGGTGATCGGGGCACTGCCGGCCAGCACGCGCGCCTGCAACTCGGCGTTGACCGGGGCCGGCGTGGCGCCGTATTCGCCCTTGAGCACGCCGGCCGTCTCCTTGGCGATAGTCTTGTAGCGCTCGCCATTGAGCACGTTCAGCACGGCCTGGGTGCCGACGATCTGCGAGGTCGGCGTGACCAGCGGGATGAAGCCCAAATCCTCGCGCACGCGCGGGATCTCCCGCAGCACGGCGTCGAACTTATCCTCGGCGCCCTGTTCCTTCAGCTGGCTTTCCATGTTGGTGAGCATGCCGCCCGGCACCTGCGAGACCAGGATGCGCCCGTCGACGCCTTTCAGGCTGCCTTCGAAGGCCGCGTATTTCTTGCGCACCTCGCGGAAATAGGCCGCGATCTCCTCCAGCTTGGCCAGGTCCAGGCCGGTGTCGCGCTCGGTGCCTTCGAGGCTGGCGACCACGGTTTCGGTCGGCGTATGGCCGTAGGTCATGCTCATGGAGGAGATGGCGGTGTCGACGTTGTCGATGCCGGCCTCGGCGGCCTTCAGCACGGCGCCGGTGCTCAGGCCCGTGGTGGCGTGGCACTGCATGTGGATCGGGATGTTGATGCTGGCTTTCAGACGGCTGACCAGCTCGAAGGCGTCATAGGGCTTGAGCAGGCCGGCCATGTCCTTGATGCAGATCGAGTGCGCGCCCAGGTCCTCGATCTGCCGGCCTAGGTCGACCCACAGATCCATCGTGTGCACGGGGCTGGTGGTGTAGGAGATCGTGCCCTGGGCATGGGCGTCGGTGCGCAGCACGGCCTGGACGGCATGGGCGATGTTGCGCATGTCGTTCATGGCGTCGAAGATGCGGAACACGTCGATGCCGTTGACGGCGCAGCGCTCGACGAAGGCGTCGACCACGTCGTCGGCGTAATGGCGGTAGCCGAGCAGGTTCTGGCCGCGCAGCAGCATCTGCTGGCGGGTCCGGGGCATGGCCGCCTTGAGCTGGCGCAGGCGCTGCCAGGGGTCTTCGCCCAGGTAGCGGATGCAGGCATCGAAGGTGGCGCCGCCCCAGCTCTCCAGCGACCAGTAGCCGATCTGGTCGAGCTTGTCGCAGATCGGCAGCATGTCGTCGATGCGCAGGCGCGTGGCCAGCAGGGATTGATGGGCATCGCGCAGGACGACTTCGGTGATGCCCAGGGGCTTGTTGTTGTGTTGAGCCATGTATAACCTGTTTGGGTGTGTATCGTGGACCTTATCGGTCGGTTAGCGGTGGATGGGAAATGGGGGCGCCCGGCCCGTTCCCCCACGGCGCGGGCCGGCGCGCATGGCGTCTGGCAACGCACCGGACGCCGCAACAGTCGTTAATGCCGGGACCGGTACTGATGCACGGCCGCGCTGATCGCTGCGATCACGCTGGCGTCAATGCCTGTATTTGCCGCCGTCCTCATTGGGCTGGTCGGCGGCACATCCGGAAAATAGCGTTGCACCAGCGCCGACATCAGTTTCATGGCCAGCACCAGCATAGCCAGAAAAAGAAAAACGAGGCCCATGCCGACCACCATTAACTCTACTCCGCTAATCATCAGTTCTGTCATAGTGTTAAACCTTAATTATTGATAATTCTCCGCCCATTATCCATAAAACTCATACTCTAAACAAACTGAGATAACTAAATTGATGTAATTTTTTATTTATCATAAACATATACTTATAACAACTATCAATCATCCTTTTCCTAAATAGCGAAATTTCGTGTAAAGTAGCGCCCCCTAAGCGGGCAGTTTCATTTGTTACAGAAACTGCTGTAGATCTGCATTTGTTTTTTAAGAGTCAGTCATTAATGTTATCACTAGCTAGTATCGGGACCGCTGCCCTGTTTATGATCGCGCTCGGCGCGGTCCTGGCGGCGATCCTGGCTATCGCGAGTAAAAAGCTGTTTGTCTATGAAGACCCCCGAATCGATGCCGTGGACGAAATGCTTCCGCAAGCGCAATGCGGCGCTTGCGGCGTTCCCGGCTGCCGTCCCTTCGCCGAGGCGATTGTCGCCGGCCTTCGAAGCCCCTCCGGCTGTACCGTCAACACGCCTGAAGCCAATCAATTGATCGCCGATTACATGGGCGTCGACGTCGGCAGTCAGGAAAAAGTCGTCGCCCGCCTGGCCTGCGCCGGCGGCACGCATGTCGCTTACAAACGCGCCGAATATCAGGGGCTGAAGTCCTGCCAGGCCGCATCCTTGATTGCCGGAGGCGGCAAGGGTTGCAACTGGGGCTGTCTGGGCCTGGGCGATTGTGCCGATGTCTGCGATTTCGACGCCATATACATGGACGAGCATGGCCTGCCTATCGTCATCGAAGATAAATGCACAGCCTGTAACGATTGCGTCGCCGTCTGCCCCAAGAATCTGTTCTCGCTGCAACCGGCCAGCCATCAATTGTTCGTCGCCTGCAAAAGCCTCGATGAAGGCGATGAAGCGCAGCACGAATGCGAAGTCGCCTGCACGGCCTGCGGCAAATGCGTCGTGGACGCGCCTGAAGGACTGATCGAGATCAAAAACCATCTGGCCGTTATCGATTATGAAAAGTACGCGGATTTCACGGTAGACCGCACGCCGATAGAACGCTGCCCGACCGGCGCCATCGTGTGGATAGACAGCAAACTGGGCACGACCCGCTCCAGCCACGGCAAGGAATCGAAGAAAAAGGTTCCGCGCACGGCATCGCTGCCCTTGGGCTAACGGTATTTTTTCACATTAATTAATTCCACAAAGCGCCTGAACCGGACGCGCCGGTTTTTGTACGCTTTTACTAGAGGAACCTTGAATGGCTTTTTTCGGCAAAAAAGAGAACAAACCCTTTAAATATCCTGGCATACGCATGGCCATGGACGGCAGCGCGGCCGTCATCATGGTCGAGCGCGAATCCAGCGATGCTGCCGGCGCTTATCCGATTACGCCTTCGACCGACATGGGCGAAGGCTGGGCCGTGGAAATGGCCAACGGCCACCTGAACATTTCCGACAGACCGTTGATTTTCGTCGAGCCGGAAGGCGAGCACGCCGCGGCCGGCGTCACGGCCGGCATGTCGATGACCGGGCTCAGGGCCACCAACTTCACCTCATCCCAAGGCGCGGCCTACATGCACGAGTCCCTGTATGCGGCGGTGGGCAAGAGGCTGCCTTATGTCCTGAACATGGCCTGCCGCGCGATCACGAAGTCGACGCTGAACGTGCACTGCGGCCATGACGATTACCACTGCATCGATGACACCGGCTTCATCCAGGTCTTCGCCAAGGACAACCAGGAAGCGGCCGACCTGAACATCATCGGCCGGAAAATCGCCGAACTGTCGCTGAACCCCATAGTCGTGGCCCAGGACGGCTTTCTGACGACGCATCTGATCGAAGCCCTGAACGTGCCGGAACGCGAACTGATTGAAGAATACCTCGGCCGCCCCGACGACATCATCAACACGCCGACGCCGGCGCAGCGCATTCTTTACGGCCCGACTCGGCGGCGCATTCCCGAGCTCTGGACGGTCGACAAGCCGATGATGTCGGGCGTGGTGCAGAACCAGGACAGCTACATGCAGGCCGTCGCCGGCCAGCGCCCTTACTTCTTCGATCACGTCAGCGCCTTCGCCGACGACTGCATGGACGAATGGTACGAACTGACCGGCCGCCGCTACCGCCGCATCGGCGAGTACCGCTGTGATGATGCCGATTACCTGATCATCGCGCAAGGCAGCGTGATCCATACCGCCGAAGTCACAGCCGATTACCTGCGCGAAAAACGCGGCATCAAGGTCGGCGTCGTCAACATGACCCTATTCCGCCCGTTCCCCGGCGACCTGATCTCGCACGTGGTCAGGGGCCGCAAAGGCATCACGGTCATGGAAAGGACCGACCAGCCCATGGCCGAGGATCTGCCGCTGATCCGCGAAATCCGCACGGCCATGGCCAAGGCCGTGGAAAACGGCTGCTCCGGCGAACTGCCTTTCCCCGGCTATGCCTCTTATAAAAGAGACACCGACTCCTCGCCCTTGTATTCGGCCTCCTTCGGCCTGGGCAGCCGCGATCTGCAGCCGGAAGGCATCATCGCGGCCGTCGAGAACATGCTGCCGGACGGCAGGCACCAGAAATTCTTTTACCTGGGCATCCAGTTCGTGCGCGATCAGACCTACTCGCCCAAGCAGGAAATCCAGCAGCAGGCCGTCATCGACGCCTATCCGCGCATCCGCGATCTGGCGCTGACCGGTTCCGAAAACCCGAACCTGATGCCCGAAGGCGCGATCACCGTGCGCATGCACTCGGTCGGCGGCTGGGGCGCGATCACGACCGGCAAAAACCTGGCCATGACCCTGTTCGACCTGCTCGACTACGAGATCAAGGCCAACCCCAAATACGGTTCCGAGAAAAAAGGCCAGCCGACCACGTATTACCTGTCGGCCGCGCCGGAAAAAATCCGTCTGGCCTGCGAATATGCGTTCGTGGACGTGGTCATGTCGCCCGATCCGAACGTCTTCACGCATTCCAATCCCTTGGCCGGCCTGAAGGAAAACGGCGTCTTTATCATCCAGAGCAGTTTGCCTTCGCCCGAAGAGGTCTGGCGCTCGTTCCCGAAAGCCTCGCAGCGCTACATCGCCGACAAGAAAATCAAGGTCGCCTACATCGACGCCTTCAAGATCGCGCGCGAGGAAGCCAAGGACCCCGACCTGCAATTCCGCATGCAGGGCATCGCCTTCCAGGGCGCGTTCTTCGAGGCGGCACCGCTGGCTGCCAATTTGAACAAGAGCAAGGACGAGATCCTGCAGGCGATTTACGACACCCTCAACACCAAATTCGGCGGCAAGGGCAAGCAGGTGGTCGAGGACAACTTCCGGACCGTGAAGCGCGGCTTCCTGGAAACCCATGAAATCGATGTCGGCGCCATGGTCGTGGGCAATGTCGCGCCCTGGGCCGAGAAAAAGGAAGCCACGGCGCCGCTGACGCTGCTGCACAAGCCCGCCAACGACGATGCGCTGTCCGACATCCACCGATTCTTCGAGCAGACCGGCAGCCACTACATCAACGGCCGCGGCAGCGAAAATCTGGCCGACCCGTTCATGGCGCTGAGCATCGTGCCGGCGGCGACGGGCATCTACCGCGACATGACGCAGGTCCGTTTCGAGCATCCGACCTGGATACCCGAAAACTGCACCGCCTGCGGCGACTGCTACACGGTCTGCCCCGACAGCGCCATTCCGGGTCTGGTCAATACGGTCAACGAGGTCTTCGAGACCAACATCAGGCGCATCGAAAAAACCGGCAAGACGGTCAAGCACCTGCGCCGCGCCATCCGCACCGCCGAGAAAAAATACCACGCCTTGGCCTCTACCCGCTCGGAAGGCACGACCTTGGGCCCGGTCTTCAACAAGGCCATAGGCGACACGATTGCCGAATACCCGGAAGCCGAACGCGCCGAAGTCGCGGCCGAATTCGAGTGGTTCAAGGACGCCATGGGCCCGTTCAAATTCGCGCTGACCAAGCCTTACCACGACGCGGTCAACAAGCGCACGCCCAACAACGGCGGCCTGTTTTCGATCACGATCAATCCGATGGCCTGCAAGGGCTGCATGGAATGCGTCAAGGTCTGCGACGATGGCGCGCTGAAGATCACGCCTCAAACCGTCGACAGCGTCAAGACTCTGCGCGAGGACTGGGATTACTGGATGGACCTGCCGACCTCGAATCCGAAATACAACCGCATCGACGATATCGACGAAAAAGTCGGCGCGCTGACCAGCATGCTGCTGGACAAGAAAATCTACAGTTCCATGAACTGCGGCGACGGCGCGTGCTTAGGCTGCGGCGAGAAAACCATCATTCACCTGTTCACCAGCACCGTGACGGCGCTCATGCAGCCGCGCGTCAAGAAACAGGTCGCCAAGATCGACGCGCTGATCGTCGGCCTAGAAAAACACATCCGCCTGAAGCTGGCCGAATCGCTCAACATCAACGACATCGAAGCGATAGAAGCCGCGATCGAGGCGAACAAGAACGTCGACCTGACCCTGGCCAAGCTCAGCAGCGCCCTGGATGCGGGCAAGCCGTCCAGGCCCATCGATGCGGCCTGGCTGAAATGGGCGTCGCAGCTTTCCGCCAAGCTGAAGCACCTGAAATGGCTGTATCTGGAAGGCCCGACCGGCAACGGCCGCGTGGAAATGGGCATCACCAACAGCACCGGCTGCACCTCGGTCTGGGGCTCGACCTTTCCGTTCAACCCCTACCCGTTCCCGTGGGCCAACCACCTGTTCCAGGATGCGCCGTCCCTGGCGATGGGCGTCTTCGAAGGCCACATGCTGAAAATGACGGAAGGCTTCAAGGCCATCCGCATGGCGGAACTGGAACTGGCCGGCAAATACGACAAGGACGAGCACGACAGATTCTTCAAGTACTTCGACTGGCGCCAGTTTACCGAGGAAGAATACCGGCTGTGCCCGCCCGTGGTCTGCGTCGGGGGCGACGGCGCCATGTACGACATCGGCTTCCAGAACCTGTCGCGCTGCCTGATTTCGGGCCTGCCGATCAAGGTGCTGATCCTCGACACGCAGGTGTACTCGAACACCGGCGGCCAGGCCTGCACCTCCGGCTTCATCGGCCAGGTATCGGACATGGCGCCCTACGGCCAGGAAGCCAAAGGCAAGTTCGAGCTGCGCAAGGAAATGAGCCTGCTCGCGATGGCGCATAGGACGTCCTACGTCATGCAGGGCGCCATCTCGCACGTCAACCACCTGCTGGAAGGTTACATCGACGGCCTGAATTTCCGCGGCCCCGCCGTGTTCAACATCTATGCCGTCTGCCAGCCCGAGCACGGCGTGGCCGATGACGCCTCGGACATGCAAAGCCGCCTGGCCGTCGAGTCGCGCGCCTATCCGCTGCTGACTTTCGACCCGCGCCTGGGCAATACCTGGGAGGAATGCACGTCCATTCAGGGCAACCCGGCCATCGACCGGGACTGGACGACTTACACGCTGAAGTTCGTCGATGAATACGGTCTCGAGGAAACCCTGGACGTGCCGATGACGTTCGCCGACTGGGCCTTGACGGAAGGCCGTTTCCGCAAGCACTTCAAGTTCGTGCCGCCGTCCCGGTGGACCGATGACATGGTGCCGCTGGCCGAATTTCTCGACCTGCCGAGAGAAGACAAAGCCGAGCATGTGCCGTTCATCCATGCCGTGCACCCGGATACCAATACCCTGGTGCGCGTGGCCGTCGATCCGGAAATCGTCCTGTCGACGCTCGAGCGGCGCGACTTCTGGCGCCTCCTGAAAGGCATCGTCGGCGCCAACCGGCCGGCCATAGACCTGAAGGCGATCGCCGATCAGGCCAAGGCGGAAATGGCGTCCAGCATCGCCGCCAATCTGGTGAACATGGTCGGCGGTGGCGACGCCGGCGCCTTGGCCGGCCTGCTGGCTCAGCCGGCCGTAACGGCCGCGCCGGCGCCAGTCGCCGCTCCGGCAGAGGCCGCTCCCGCGCCCGCTGCCGTGTCTGCCGCGCCAGCCTCCAAAGCCGCTGGCGGCGGACATGAACCGGTCTGGATCGAAACGCCCAACTGCACGACCTGCGATGAATGCGTCGACATCGCGCCGGCCATCTTCCAGTATAATGCCGAGAAAAAAGCCATCGTCGTCAATCCGACGGCCGGCACTTACGAACAGATCGTCAAAGCCGCCGAGAAATGCACGGCCGTGATCATCCACCCCGGCACGCCCTGGAACCCCGATGAGCCCAATCTCGAAAAGCTGATCAAACGGGCGGAGAAATTTCAGTAAGGATTCGGCTAAAAAATAACATCCTGTTTTTTCACCACAAAGAAGACATATAAAACTTCGCGCATGCTCTTCGCGGTTTAACGGGGCAAACCCCTTAGCCCCGTTGTGATTTTTATACCAGTCAGGACTATGAATTTATTAAAGCTGTTCGGCAGAAAAACCTTTCCCAAAGGCATCCATCCCGCCGAATACAAAGAACAGACCAGTGCCAAACCGACCCGCCGGCTGCCTTTCGCGCCGCAGGTCATCGTGCCGCTATCGCAGAATATCGGCAAGCCTCCCATCGCCGTCGTGCACAAAGGCCAGTCCGTGGAGCGCGGCGAGGTGATCGCCGTCGCCGACGGCCCGCTGTCCGTGCCGCTGCATGCACCGGTCACGGGCACCGTCAAGGGCATCGAGCTCATGCCGACGCCGTCCGGCGCCAAACAAGACTGCATCGTCATCACCACCCAGCCCAGCTCGTCGCAGATTCCGATTCAGGGCGAAGCGCGCGACATTGAGGCCATGAGCCGCGAGGAACTGATCCAGGCCGTCAAGGACACCGGCATGGTGGGACTGGGCGGGGCCAGCTTCCCGACGCATTTCAAGATGACCGTGCCGGCAGGCAAGAAAGTGCATACGGTCATCGTCAACGGCTGCGAATGCGAGCCGTTCATGACCACCGATCACCGGGTCATGCTGGAAAACGTCAGAAACCTGATCCTGGGCATCCGCATCGCGATGAAATGCGTGGATGCCGACAAGGCCATCATCGGCGTCGAGGACAACAAGCCGGACGTTCTGGCCGCCATCAGGCCGCATTTGCCAAAGGATGGCGGCATCACGATCGAGGCCGTCGAGACGAAGTATCCGCAGGGCGCCGAGAAAATGCTGATCTATTCGCTGCTCGGCGTCGAGCTGCCGTCCGGCCGCCTGCCGGCCGACATCGGACTTGCCGTCTTCAACGTCGCGACGCTGGCCGAAATCGGCCGACTGCTGCCGCACGGCCAGGGGCTGATCGAGCGTGTCATCACCATTACCGGCGACGATCTGGAAAAGCCCGGCAATTACATCGTCCCGATCGGCACGCCGCTGCGTTACATTCTGCAATATGCGAATTTTACCGGCCATCAGGCGGAGCTGATACTCGGCGGCCCCATGATGGGCAAAGCCGCCGCATCGCTGGATACGCCCGTCACCAAGGGCACCGGCACGGTCCTGGTGCTCGACGAGCGCGCCACCAAAAACGGCGACATTCTGCCGTGCATCAAATGCGCCAAGTGCCTGCAGGCCTGCCCGATCAATCTGAATCCGTGCGAGCTGGGCCAGCTGGCGGCCAAGCGGCGCTATGACGTCATGGAGGAACAGTACCACCTCAATGATTGCTTCGAATGCGGTTGCTGCAGTTACGTCTGTCCTTCCAACATTCCCTTAGTGCAGTACTTCAGAATCGCTAAAGTCCTGAATCGTGAAAGGCGTTTGAACCATGGCTGAAAAATCCCCCAAAATCGATATCCGCACCTCGCCCTATATCCGGCGGGCGCCCACTGTGCCCGAGATCATGCGCCATGTGGTCTATGCCTTGCTGCCGGTCTGCGCCTATTCGGTTTATCAGTTCGGCGTCAGCGCTCTGGCGTCGATGATCGTGACGACCGCGGCCGCCGTCGGGACTGAGCATTTCTTCTGCCGCATGGCCGAGAAACGCTCGACCATCGGCGACTTCAGCGCCGTCATCACCGGCCTGCTGCTGGCCTTGACTTTGCCGCCGGGCTTTCCACTGTGGATGGGCGCGGTCGGCGGCTTTGTCTCGATCGCGTTCGGCAAGGCGCTGTTCGGCGGCCTGGGGTTTAACGTGTTCAATCCGGCCCTGGTCGGGCGCGCATTCGTCCAGGCCGCGTTTCCGGCGGCGATCACGACCTGGACGCCGGCCTTTGTCGAGAGCCGTTTCAGCGAATTCATCCCGTCCACGCTGGCCTTCCCGTTCATGACCGCCGAGCCCACCGCCGAATGGACGCTGAATTCGGCCATCGACGGCTTCACGGGCGCGACACCGCTGGCCTTGATGAAATTCCAGGGCGTCATAACCGACGCGCAGGATCTGTTTCTGGGCACGGTCGCCGGTTCGGCCGGCGAACCCTCGTCATTGCTGATCCTGCTTTGCGGCGCCTATCTGGTGTACAAGAACATGCTCGACTGGCGCATCACCGCCGCGGTCATTTTCGGCACCTTCATGACGGCCGAGATTTTTTATCTGATGGACCCGTCCAAATACCCGAGTGCCGGCTTCATGATCTTCTCGGGCGGCCTGATGTTCGCGGCCGTGTTCATGACCACCGACATGGTGTCGTCGCCGGTGACGCCGCTGGGCATCTTCATCATCGGCTTTTTGATCGGTTTCATGACGGTCATCATCCGCCTGTTCGGCGCCTTGACCGAGGCGGTCATGTATGCGATTTTGTTCGGCAACGCCGCAACGCCCATTATCGAATCCTTCACTCAGCCGCGCATTTTCGGCGCCCGCAAAGATTAAGGAGCAAGCATGAGTACCCCCGACCCACGGATTCCGGAACTGCCTTCCAGCCTTTCATTGATCCAGAAGCTGGGCGCCGTCGCCTTGATATCGGGCCTGCTGGTGGCGGCGGTTTTCGAATACACGAAGCCCATGATAGCCGAGAATCAGCGCATCGCCCTGGAAGGCGCGCTATCCAATGTCCTGCCGGCCAGCGTCAGATCGCGCCTGACCTTTCGCGTGCAGGACGCCCGGCTTACGCGGGTCCCGGACGATACGCCCAACGACGGCAGCTTGATTTATGCCGGCTACGACAAGGACCATAAACTGGCCGGCATCGCCTTGACCGCGGCGGCGCAGGGTTATCAGGATACGGTAAAGCTTCTGTATGCCTATGATCCGTACAGCGGCTGCATCAAGGATTTCGTCGTCCTGAAGAGCACGGAAACGCCGGGCTTTGGCGACAAGATCGCTACCGACGAAAGCTTCCTGAAGAATTTCGAATGCCTGGACGCCAGAGTGAACGAGGAGCAAGCGGCCCTGGCCCATGCGATCAGGACAGTGCGGCACGGCGCCAAGAAGAACCCCTGGGAAATCGACGCGATCGCCGGCGCCACGATCACTTCCAACGCCGTCGGGCGCATGCTCGATAACAGCGGGCAGCGCTTCCATCCCGCCATTGCCCAGAATCTCAACCTGCTGGAAAACGCCCAGCGAACAACCCAACCTTAGCGAGGTAATGTATGTCGACGCCTGCCCCTAAACAAGAAACACCGCTGACGCTGGAAATATTTACCGCCGGACTGTGGAAGGAAAACCCGATTTTCGTCATGATGCTGGGCCTGTGCCCTACCCTGGCGGTCACCAACTCGCTGGCCAATGCCCTGGCCATGGGCGCGGCCACCATTTTCGTGCTGGTCGGCTCCAACGCGCTGGTATCGGGCCTGCGCCATTTCATCCCCAAACAAATCCGCATCACGACTTACATCATCATTATCGCGACGTTCGTGACGCTGGTGGATTACCTGATTCAGGCCATCAGCCTGGACATGTACAACGCCCTGGGCGCCTTTATCCAGCTCATCGTCGTGAACTGCCTGATTCTGGGCCGCGCCGAAGCCTATGCGTCCAAGAACTCGTTCAACAAATCCGTCGTCAGCGCCGCCGGCATGGGCGTGGGCTTTACCTTCGCGCTGGCCTGCCTCGGCAGCGTCAGGGAGCTGCTCGGCTCCGGCAAACTACTCGGCTTCCAGGTGTTCAGCGACAGCTTCGAGCCGTGGGTCGTCATGATCCTGCCGCCCGGCGGCTTCATCGTGCTGGGCAGCTGGCTACTGCTGTTCAAATGGGTCGAGCAGCGCCGGACCCGGAACACCATCAGCGCCGACGCCGCCACGCATTGCACGGTCAAGCCGCATTCCTGACCGGCTTAACGCTGGCCTTTAATTACCCGAGATACCCATCATGCAAACCGAATCGTTAGGCTATCTGTTCCTGAACGCTTTTTTAATCAACAATTTCGTGCTGGCGATGTTTTTAGGGCTTTGCCCTTTCGTCGGCACGTCGGCCAAACGCGACACTGCGATCAACATGGGTCTGGCGACCGCGTTCGTGATGCTGATCAGCTCCGTCTGCGCCTATGGCATCAATGTCATCCTGGTCAAGTACGAGCTCGAATTCCTGCGCCTGATCAGTTTTATCGCCGTGATCGCCGCCGCCGTGCAGCTGGTGGAAATGATTCTGAAGAAATTCAGCCCAGCGCTGTTCAGGGCGTTGGGCATTTATCTGCCGCTAATCACGACCAATTGCGCGATCTTGGGCGTTGCTTTGATCCAGACCGCCAGAGGCTATGGCTTTCTGCAGTCGGTGGCTTTCAGCGCCGGCGCCGGCGCGGGTTTTGCCCTGGCTTTGATTCTGATGGCCGGGCTGAGAGAAAAGCTGGAACTGGCCAATATGCCCAGCATTACCCAGGCGGCAGGCCTGAGCATGATGCTGGCCGGCATCCTGTCCATGACGTTCATGGGCTTTGCAGGCCTGGGCGGCAGCGCGACCTGACTTACCAAAGGATAACTTATGATCAACTTCCTCATTGCGTTCGTCATCATCTTTTCCTTGATGCTGGGCTGGATTCTGATTCAGCAGGCGGCCAGAAAAGTGGCCGCCAAATATCCCGAATTCGGCCCCGCCAAGGAAGAAGGCCTGGGTTGCGGCAAAAGCTGCGGTTGCCAGGGAAACCGTTGTGAAATCAAGGAATAAGTCCGGCCGGGTCAAGAACCGTCCCGTATGGCGGTATCCTTGAATTGAGTCTGTCCTTCCAATTTGGCCCTAAAAATACTTGGCGCCGAAATGCCGAAACGAAATTATTTTCTCAACTTTGCGCGAGCCATCGATAATTTCTACAACGTCAGCCGCCCGCTTTTTCAAATGGCTTCTGTAGCCATGGCCGTACTCTATAAGGCTTATTTGATGGATTTTTGAAATCACTTTGCCAAGCAAATTTTAACTGGCTAATATACTGATAATCTAAACATGCTATCGGAGTTACACAATGGGTATAAGCGTTACTAAACTGCTGATCGTATTAGCCATCATCATCGTTATTTTTGGCACCAAGCGCCTACGCACGCTGGGCACCGATCTCGGAGACGCGATCAAAAACTTTCGCTCGGCGATCAAGGAAGGCGAGGAAGGCGGCACCAGCGGCGAGGACAAAGATGGCGCCGGCGAGAAACCTTCCCAAAAAAGCGAAGAAAATTAACCTTCTTACATTCGACTGCATGCGCTTGACCTTTCGATTCGACGACAACAGGCGCTCTCATCCTGAAAAATAATACCGTCAGGCCGTCCATAATTTTAAATTCCGCACATTTTTTAATGAATTTTGCAGGAGTTTCAATGGCCGGTTTTGCAGCTCAGCCATAGTTGTTTATACTTGTCAGTTTTATCAATCTACTCCAGTCGGGCTGGTTTTTCGTGCCGAATAAAAAATTGCGCACGGCGGCAAATCGCCGGCCCAACCATAATCCTTGAAGCGTTCGATGAGTAAAACAACCGACAATCTCCTGGTCAAAACTATTCTCTGGTGGGAAGAAAACGTCCTTAACCGCCCCTGGTGGCTACTTTTATTCTCTCTGGCGGTCAGCGGTTTCGTTTTCCAATACACGGCAAACAATCTCACCGTCAACACCAACACAGGCGAGATGCTTTCTCCCGAACTGCCGTTCCAGCAGGACCGCAAGCGTCTGGAAAAGGCCTTTCCCCAGGACACCAGCACTATCTTGCTGGTTGTGGAAGGCAAGACGCCTGAACAGACCGCCGAGGCGGTCAAGCGCATCAGTGCCGGCCTGCGCCAGCAAAAAGATCAGATCAGATCCGTTTACCTGCCCGATGAAGGCGAGTTTTTCGACCGTAACGGCCTGCTTTATCTGAGCCTGAAAGAATTGCAGGACCTCTCCACGAAACTCGCCAATGCCCAGCCGTTCATGGGTAAGCTGTCGCAGGACAATAGCCTGAACGGGCTGTTCGATCTGTTCGGGCAGGCGTTGGATACGTCCAATGACGTCGAGCTCGATATGAACGCTGTCTTCGGCAAGACCAACGAAGCCTTGCAGGCGGCGCTGGAAGGCCGGCCCTATCAGCTGTCCTGGCAACAACTGATGATGGACCGGACTTCGGGACTGGGTATTACCAAACGCTTCATCATCGCCACGCCGATCCTGAATTTTCAGGAATTCCAGCCCGCCGAGAAGAGCTTGACGGCCGTCAATCAGGTCATTGCCGCCTCAATGACCGGAGATGTCGCCGATGTCAGTGTCCGCATAACCGGAGAAGTCGTACTGGAACATGAAGAAATGCAAACGGTTACCGAAGGCACTACCATTGCCGGGATCGTCTCGATGTTTCTGGTCTGCGTCACGCTCTGGATTGCCTATCGTTCCTTCAAGCTGATGTTCGCGACTTTTTTTACGCTGACCATGGGCCTGGTGCTGTCCCTGGGCTTCGCTACGTTCGCCGTCGGCCACTTGAACATGATCTCGATCGCCTTCGGCGTGCTGTTTATCGGCATGGGCGACGCCTATTCCTCGCATTTCTGCCTGCGCTACCGCGAACTGAGGCAGCGCGGCGAATCGCCGCGCCAGGCCTTGCGCGACACGCTCACGTCCACGGGCGGCTCGCTGACCCTGTGCACACTCACCGCGGCGATCGGCCTGTTCGCCTTCATTCCGACCAATTACCTCGGCGTGTCGGAACTGGGCATCATTGCCGGCACCAGCCTGGTCATCGCGCTTTCAACGACCTTTACCGTCCTGCCGGCGCTGATAAAAATCATGCCGCCCAAAGTGCGGAAAATAGAAGAGAGTGACCAGAGCTACTCCAAGCTGACATCGAACTGGCCTTTGGTCTATGCGCGCCCGATCCGTTGGATCACCTATGTTTTAGCTGCGGCCGCCCTGGCTCTGCTGACGCAGGTCAGCGTGGATTTCAATCCGATCAACTTGCGCGATCCCAACACCGAGTCGGTCAAGACCTTTAAATACCTGCTGCAATCCCAGGATACCTCGCCGATGACGCTGACATCCCTGGTGACTTCCGCCGAGGAAGCACGGGACAAGGAAGCCCGCCTCGAAAAACTCGGCACGGTAGACAAGGCGCTGACGCTGTTCGACTTTATCCCCGAAGATCAGGACGGCAAGCTGGCCTTGATAGAAGAACTCGCACTGATACTGGGGCCAGAACTCGATAATTTCCCCGAGCCGGCCAGAGGCGACGCCAAAATCGAATCCCTGCAAAAATTCCAGGCAGTGCTCAAACAGCGTCTGGCGACGAGCAGCGACAGTGTCATGATCGGACTGGACGCTACGCTGGACCGCTTCCTCGCCAAGCTGCAATCGGTCGATGCCGAGACACGCCAAGCCATCCTGAACCAGCTTCAGGCCAGCATGCTGAGCTCGCTGCCATCCACTATCCAGATCCTGCAAACCAGCCTGCAGGCAAGTCCGATCAGCCTGGAAACGCTGCCCAAGGATTTGAGCGAGCGCTGGCTCAGCAAGGATGGCGTCTACCGGATTCAGGCTTTTCCGAAAAAAGACTTGAACGACCTGGAAAATATGCGCGAGTTTATTCTGGAAGCTCAGCAAGTCGACCCGCATGTCACCGATCTGCCGGTCAGCTATCTCGAGTCCATGAACGAAGTCATCCGCGCGTTCCAGCAGGCTTTTACCGTTGCCTTCGGCGTCATCGCCCTGCTGCTGCTGATCGTCATGCGCAATGTCAGGGATACCTTGCTGGTACTGTTGCCGCTGCTGCTCGCTTCCCTGTTCACGGCGGCCATGACCGTGCTGATCGGTATGCCGTTTAATTTCGCCAACATCATCGCCTTGCCGCTATTGTTCGGCCTCGGCGTGGACAGCGGCATCCATATGGCGCACCGATTGCACTACCTGAGCTCAAACGACGGCAACATGCTCAGCAGCAGTGAGGCCCAGGGCGTGTTCTATGGCACGCTGACCACGATATTCAGCTTCGGCAGTTTGGCGTTCACGACGCATCAAGGCACCGCCTCGATGGGCATTCTGCTCGCCATGGGCCTGCTCCTGACCTTGATCTGCGCGCTGGTCGTCCTGCCGGCCTTCAGCATGCTCGGGCTCAAGCCACGCCATGCAAGGAAGCGGTCAAATCAAACCGTTTTTTAGCGACAGACTGGCTTCGCCGTCAATCATGGATGCTTGACGGCGCCGCGCCTTGACGTTCCGTCGCCTAATCGGCGGATTCGTTGCTTTTGCTGAGCCTCCAGACTTCAACCGGTTTCCCGCCCTATCGATTCGGCCATCACAACAACCTGGCTCCGTGCCGAGACTTTCCAAGCTCATGCAAAGCTGGCGAAGCCTGTGCATTCAACGCGGTCAAATCACCTTTCATGGGGAGTGGGAGACTGGAATATGCCGATTGGCCTGGATTTATTCCGGGAATGCCGTTTCTGGCAAGGCTGGTTGAGAGCATGGACAAGCCTTCCGCCGACAGCGTGAATGTGCCGCTGGCGGAAGCCGAAGGATTAGAAATAGTCTGCGTTGAGCAGAAAATGCACGGCGATGCTGCCGAAATAACCTATCAAAATCACTGGCACCCATTTCAGGTGGCTGCTGAACGTGTAAACGCCCTTGGCCTGCCCCATCAACCCGACCCCCGCGGCCGATCCGATAGCGAGCAGACTGCCGCCCACGCCGGCCGTCAGCGTGACCAGCAGCCATTGTCCCTGGGAAATAGCCGGCTGCATGGTCAGCACGGCGTACATGATCGTGCCGTTATCGATGAACGCCGAAAAAATGCCCACCAGGATGTTGGCGTAGGTCGGGTCCATTTCGCCGTATAAAAAATGCGAGGCGAACCCCAGATAGCCCAGGAAGCTCAAGCCGGCAACGCTCATCATGACGCCGTAGAAAAACAGCAGCGTGTCCCATTCCAGGTTGGCCACGTTCTTGAACACGTCGAAGGCGTGATAATTGTTGTCTACGACCGGAACGTCCATGGCGTCGGTGTTTGGCACTCCATTGTTTTTGCCTGACGTCTTTTGCAGGTAGTAGCTAAAAAACTTCAGATAAGTCAAGCCCATCAGCATGCCGGCTGCCGGCGGCAGTTCAAGAAAATTCTCAAAGCAGATTGCCGTTACGATGGTCATCAGGAACAGAAAAATGATAATGCCGGCGCCGCGCTTGGTGATCGGTGCTTCACTCGCCGCCGCCGGCTGCCCCTTGGGAATCCAGAAGTGCATGATCGCCGCCGGCAGGGCAAAATTGACGATGGCCGGAATCAGCAGCGAATAAAAGCTGATGAAAGGCACCACCCCTTTTTGCCAGACCAATAACGTCGTGATATCGCCGAAAGGGCTGAACGAACCGCCGGCATTGGTGGCAATGACCACATTGACGCAGGATACGGTGATAAAACGCTTGTTGTCTTTGCCCATGGCCAGCAGCACGGCGCCCATCAACAGGGCGGTCGTGAGATTGTTGCAGACCGAGGACAGCGCAAAAGACATCCAGCCCGTGATCCAGAATAACTGCCGATAGCTGAAGTTTTTGCTCAACAACCAGATGCGCAGGTTTTCAAAAACGTTTCGATCCTCCATGGCGTTGAGGTAGGCCATCGAAACCATGATAAACAAAAACAGCTCGGCAAAACCCTCCAAGCTGTTGCGGAAAGCCTGTCCGGCAAATTCGCCCATGCTTCCGGAAACATATACGAGGGCAATACACACCCAGATCAGGCTGGCCGCGAATACCATGGGCTTTGATTTGCGCAGTTCGGTGACTTCTTCGAACATGGCAAGTATGTAAGCCACGACAAAAATCGCAATCGCCAGGTATCCCACCCAGTGCAGGGTCAGATTCAATGGTTGTTGGGGATCGGCGGCACCTTCAACCGCCAGGGCAAGCTCGGGCAGGCCGAGGGGGAATAAAGCCATCAAATATGGCAAAAGTTTCCTAATCATATATTCTGTAAAAAAATGTGAAAAATCCGATGGTTAAAATAACGCGCACTTTACTCGAATCCAACAAGCTCCGCCAGTTAAATCTATAACGGATACACGGCAGTTTGCCTGCGACAAGCTCAAACACGGACTTAATTCTTTCAGATGAAAGAACACGCCTGTTTCGGCTTTGATTTATTCAAGTTCGCCGTGAATTAAAGAGGTGACGGGGTTGGGAAGAAGCCGGTATTGTGAAGGAAAATGATCAGGACCTACGCATTTTCCTTATCTCTTGCCGGCGGGGATGAGATGATCCAGGTTGTTTGCATGTGGGGGCGGCTGAAGCCGCCCCCACATGCGAGCTTGCGTAAATCCTGATGCTGTCAGCCATGCAGTTCTTTGTTGAGCGAGATGTACAGCTTGGGCGAGATGACTTCATCGTCATGCAGTTGCTTCAGTATATCGCCCTGCAAAGTGTGCAATACCTTTTCGGCTGACTGCCGGTTCAACTGATCCAGTAAAGCCTGGCTGGATTGGATCTGCTCTTTCATATGTTCCTCGGTGCACGCTTGCAGAGACCGATAAATGGAGAGGACATTTTCTATCGCCTGTTCGTCATCGAAGATTTCCCTCAAATGCGACTGTTCCAGTGTGGAAAGCTCACGGATAACTTTCGATATCAGTTTGTATTGTGTACGGTAATACAGGTAGACTTCCTGCGGATCAGGCGCTTTGGGCGGCAGAAAAAACACCCGGCGAATGCCATTGATCATGCCCGCGATCAACCAGTCACTGAAATGCTCGTTCACCGAATTTAATTGCTGTTTGCCGTGTTCCACCCGTTCGATCTGGATTTCCAGAATATCGAGAATTTTCTTGTAGCCGGCTTCATTGATTTCCGAGCGGCGAAAAATCTCTTTCAGCGTGGCTTTTTCCAAGCCCAGCACATACAGACGCAGCATGTTTTCGATTAAATGGTCGGAATTATCGAAATTTTGCCTGGCCAGTTCGTGCTGCTGCCGGTGCAGGATACGGTAGTAAGAAGACAGGTCCTGATGCTGCTGCTCGCTGATTTGTTTCTGCTGGTATAAATCATCGATTTTATCGATCAGTTCTTTGTAAATTAAGGCCTTGCTTTTGTGATAGCTCATCTCTTCCTGGGAGGAGAGCGAGTCGATCTTCAACAGGCGGATTATCTTTCCAATGGTTGTGGCTTTGATCAACAGCGTGAAGTAAATACAGCCGATGGTGATCGCGGTAATGAACTCTTTGATGGAGAAAGAGTAGGTCCAGCCGGGCAGGCTCAGATTGTCCGGGATCAGCAACACCATCACGATTGCCAAAGCGCCTCTCAAGCTGCCCCACGATAATAGCTGCTGCCAGCTTTGCGGGATCCTTTCCTCCAGTTTGAGGGCGTGAATGATCGATATCGACGAATAAACGGACACGAGACGCGCCACGGCAACCACGGCGATAATGGCGATGATCGGCAGGATGGCGATTTTCAAATCGATGGACAGGTTGGCGAACATCAGCCCCATCAGGATAAAGACCAGCGAGTTGGCGAGGAAGGCGAAATAGCTCCAGAATTTTTCCATGTATTCTTCGACGCCGTGGGACATTTTAAAGCGGCCGTAATTGCCCATGACCATCGAGGCGATCAGGGTCGAGATAATCGAAGACAGATGGATCTCATGGCCGAGTATCACCAGATGCTCTGAAATCAGTTCGGTCAGCAGGAAAGTGAAATGCGCGACCAACAAGGTCAATGTGATTTCGAGGTGCTCGTTGCCTTTCACCAGTTCAATCAGCTTGGAGAACATGAAGCCCATGAACAGGCCGAAAATGATGCCGCCGGCCAGCATGGTCGTGAACGAAATAAAACCTATCATCAAGGTCGGAAAACCGGTATAGCCATGGATGAACAAATCCAGGAACACCAGAAACAGCGCAAAGGACGTGGCGTCGTTAAACAGGCTCTCGCCTTCGAAGATCAGCGTCAAGCGATGCGGCGCGCCGTATTCCTTGAACAGGGACAGAACCGCCACCGGATCGGTCGAGGAAATGATGGCGCCGAACAGCAGCGTGACCATCAGCGGAATTTCCAGGCCCAACAGTCCGAAAGCCCATTGCCCGACAAAACCGATGAACACCGTCGATATCAGCAAGCCCAGAACGGCCAATATGCCCATCGAATACTTGTTTTCCTTGACGTTGCGAAATTTCATGTTGTAAGCCGATTCGAAAATAAGAATAGGCAGGAACACGAAAAATAGCGCTTCGGGCGTTAACTGGAATTGGGTGATAAAAGACAGCGACTCGACCCGGGATATGGGGACTAACAACGATCCGACCACAACAAGCAAGACGGTATACGGGATGCGCGTTTTAATCGCCAGCATATTCACACCTAATGCGATCAGCATCAGGGTAAAAATAGACAGATAAATGTCAACATTCATTGGAAATTTACCTAATTATTTATAAACAACCTGAATTCTTGAAGGGTTCAGGTTGGCATGAAATGAGCCATTTGATTGACCGAACGAGCCGTCGTGCTCAACCATACTTATCAGGCGGACGTCTCCTGCAGTCAATCTTATGGCTCATATGATGCATGGATTGAGCATCGCCAATCGCGCTTCGATAGCGGCTTCAAAAGGATCAAGCCGAAAAGCGTGCCGGGCCGCCAGGGGATTTGTCTTGACGGCACCGGTTTAAAGCAACAAGGTGTCTGTTTTGAAGGCCAAGGCAAGAACTGAGCCTTGGTGCAGACTCACTGCTCGCACTTGTTTTTGGCTTTTATTACACGAAAGCGTAAGTCTTCCGAGTAGGACGGGCGCGGACTGACGCCGACCCATCCCATTGCAGTGGATGTCTACAATACGCGTTAACCGATCGCTAATTGCTCCAGCGTTGTTTAACCATGCAGGGAGTTAAAGCCTACAGTGCAGCCAATGCACTTTCGTAATCAGGCTCGTTGGCCACCTCATCAACCAGCTGCGTATAAATGACTCTGTCATCCTCATCAATAATGACAATGGCGCGGGCCGTTAAACCGGCAAGAACGGTATCGGTGATATGGACGCCATAGTCATCAGCGAAGCTGGAGCGGAAAGTCGACAATGAAATCACATTTTTCAGGCCTTCCGTTTCGCAAAAACGGGCTTGCGCAAAAGGCAAGTCCGCCGAGATCACCAGAACGACGGTGTTGTCCAGGTTTGAGGCTTTCTCGTTGAATTTACGCGTTGACGCGGCGCATACGGGCGTGTCGAGGCTCGGCACGATGTTCAGGATTTTCTTCTTGCCTGCGTAAGTCGCCAGCGTCACTTCCTGTAATTTGCCGTTGACCAATGTGAAGTCCGGCGCCTTGCTGCCGACTGCGGGCAATTCGCCCGATGTGTGTAACGGTTTACCTTGAAATTTAATTGTAGCCATGGCTTGTATCCTCCAAATGGGTAATCAATCAAAACACGCCGAATTTAACGTTCCAATCAAGCTGGCGGGCAAAACGCTCAGCCTATGCCTGACCGCCGTTACTGCCAGTCGACGCCGGCATCACTTTTTGCTTTTGGTATGCTTTACCAGCCGCTTGCGCTTTTGTATTTGGCGGTCGGTCAATTTGTTTTTCTTGCCGTGAAAGGGATTGGCCGGCGATTTGAATTCCAGACGGATAGGTGTTCCTTTCAGACCCAGCTTGTCGCGGAAATAGTTCATTAAATAGCGCTTGTACGAATTCGGCAGCACGTCGGTCTGAACGCCGTGTATGACCACGATGGGCGGATTGCGCCCGCCCTGGTGGGCGTATTTGAGCTTGATCCGGCGCCCGTTCACCAATGGCGGCTGGTGCGCGGCCGTCGCTTCGCTCAATATCCGCGTCAGCGCCGGCGTGCTCATGTCGAGCATGGCCGAATCGTACAGGGTATGCACGACATCGAACAGTTTGCCGACGCCGCTGCCGTGCAGCGCGGAGATCGGGTGTTTCTCGGCGAAATCCAGAAACGACAGCTTGACGTCCATCTGCCGCCTGACGGTTTCCTTCTGCTCCGTGGTCAAGCCGTCCCATTTGTTCAGGCCGATAATCAGGGCTCTGCCCGCTTCCAGCACCAGACCCAGCAAGTGCGCGTCCTGGTCGGTAATGCCTTCGCTGGCGTCGATCAGGTAAATGACGACGTTGGCTTTTTCAATCGCCTGCAGCGATTTGATCACGCTGAACTTCTCAATCCCTAAGGACACTTTTGACCGCCTGCGCATGCCGGCCGTATCGATCAGCGTGAACTGCCGGCCGTCGCGCTCGAACGGAATATAAATGCTGTCGCGCGTCGTGCCGGGCTCGTCGAACACGACCACGCGCTCTTCGCCCAGCAGCCGGTTGACCAGCGTGGATTTGCCGACGTTAGGCCGGCCGACGACGGCGATACCGATACCGCTGATGCCGTCGCGCAGGTCTTCGGCTTCCTTATCGGGAGGCGGCAGCAGCCGGTCGGCGCGCGCCAGCAGCTCGGGCACGCCCCGGCCGTGCGTCGCGGCGATCTGTACCGGCTCGCCCAAGGCCAGCGAATGGAAGTCGGCGGCCGCCATGTCGCCATGAACGCCGTCGACCTTGTTCATGACCAGGATGACCGGCTTGCTCAGCTTTCTGAGCGTGTCGGCGATCACCTGATCGGACGCGTTCAGCCCTTCGCGCGCATCGACCATGAAAAAGACGATGTCGGCTTCATCGAGCGCGATCTGCACCTGTCTTTTTGCCTGGCTGTCTATGCCTTCCGCGTCATCGGCTATACCGCCGGTATCGACCACCAGGCAAGCGCGGTTGCCGTGCTTGACGCGGCCGTACTGCCTGTCCCGGGTCAGGCCCGGATAATCGGCCACCAGCGCCTCGCGGCTGCGCGTTAAATAATTGAACAGTGTGGATTTGCCGACATTAGGGCGCCCAACCAGGGCTATTACAGGTAACATTTTATAAGGACCGGGCTTTTAAAGCGGCGAGCGTGCCGTCTTTAGCATAAACATAAACGGTATTATCTACCACGAGAGGTTTGGCATCCATGGCGCTATCAGCCACATGGATGCGGGCCAGCTGCCTGCCATCACTGACGGACAGCCAATGCACATAACCTTCGAAATCGCCGACCACGACATTGTTTTCATAAGTGGCCGGCGCTGTCAGTTTTCTTTGATGCAGATCTTGTTGCTTCCATAACGAGGCACCGGTGCGCTGCTCCAGTTGCCAGACATCGCTTTTCGAATCCGTCAAATACAAATAGCGCCAGTCGCTGGCCATGCCTGAAGAAGAGGAAATCGCTTCGTTGCGCCATATGACGTCGCCGTCCACCGCCGAAACCGCGGCAATGCCGCCCTGATAGCTGGCGATATAAATCACGCCATCCGTTTCTATCGGGTCCACATCCAGATCAACCAGCCTTTCAACTTCGGAACGTCCCGCCGGAATCACGATACTGGTTTCCCACATATGCTTGCCGTCAATCAGGCGCAAAGCGATCAGCTTGCCGTTGTCATAACCGCCCACGACATTGTCGCCGCTGACCAGCAAGGAGCCGGTTCCGCGCACGCTGAGCGCCGGCACGCTCTGCTCGTAGCTCCACAGTTTGCCGCCGCTTTTCTCGTCTAGCGCGGTAACCGAGCCATCCGTAGTCCGAACGATGACAACACCTTTGGCGATTACGGGCACCGACAGCACTTCGCTCGACACGCCGGCTTTCCAGAGCATTTCGCCATTTTCAAGGTTTAACGCGACAACTTCGGCATCGCTGGTGCCCAAAATCACGCTGCCGCCGCCCACTCCCGGCCCGGCGGAAAAGTGAAATTCGGTTTCTGCTTCCCAGCCCAGATCGCCCGTGCTCAACTCCCTGGCCTGCACCAGCCCTTCCCTGTCCGCGGCCAGTATTTTCCCGGAGGCAATGGCCGGAACAAGCTTTAAAGACTGTTCGTCCGCGCCGACACCGACACTTTCTTTCCAAAGCACTTCGATCTGGATCTCGGGCGTGATTTCGCCTAATTCGGCCGGAGGATCGGTATTGTCTTCACCGCCGAAAAAGGAATCGGTTAAACCTGAAATCGACTCAGCAACGGGTGTCAATGCCGCGCAACCTGGCAAAACGAAACAAATCAGCAAAAGCGTAATCAGGCGCATTATTTTTGAGTTTGTACGATTTCTGGAGCGGTCAAATCATCGATTTTAAATTGCAGCAATGGTGATTGAGATCCATTCCTTAACGCATTCTGATAAGAAGTGCGCGCTTCATCCCGGCGATCCAAGGCGACGTACAAGTCACCCAGCAGTTCATCATAGTTAGCCGAAAAGCCTGACGATGCCGCCGGGTCGACCTTGTTGATGACCTGTAGCCCCTGTTCGTATTCGCCCGTCGCGAGCATCAGGCGCACCAGCCTGATCCTGGCGATGTGGCTCAATTCATCGTCCGATTTTGCCGCCAATTTTTCCAGAATCTGCTTGGCGGCGGCCAGATCGCCCTGCTGAACTTTCAGTTTTGCTTCCATCAGGCCGCTGTATGACGCATATTCTGTCTTGCCGAATTCCTCTTGCGTGCGCTGAGCCAGTTTTTCAGCCGATTCCTTTTTGCCCGCATCGGCCGTTGACAGCAACTGATCGTATAAGGCTGAAGCTCGCGCGGCCTGGTCTTTCTTGTAATCCCGCCAGTAATTCCAACCCAGAATAAGAGCGATACCCACCACGAGGCCGACAATGGTCGATACGCCATTTTCTTTCCACCATTTTTTTAATGCTTCTACCTGTTCTTCTTCTGTATCGTAAATTGCCACGTGTTTTCTCTTGTCTGTGATTATTAAGGAAACGGTAAAGTTGCGCCTGACAGAGACTGTCTTAATCCATCAGGATTGCAGATGCTCTTTGAAAAATGCGATGGCTTGCGACTGGGATAGGGACTGTTGCTCCTGCTCATGGCGCAAGGATTTGATGCCGACCTCGCCGCGGCTGACTTCATCGTCGCCCAGGATGATGGCATATTCGGCGCCTATTTTATCGGCCTTTTTAAACTGGCTTTTGAAACTGCCGCCGCCGCAATTGACCTGAAGCTTCAGGCCGGGAATTTCATCCCTGATGGCTTCGGCAAAACGCAAGCCTTCCTTTTCGGCTTTTTCCCCTACGCGGATCATATAAACGTCTACGGGCCTTACCACCGGGACATTGCCCAGCGTTTCCATCAAGGCCAGCAACCGTTCCATGCCCATGGCAAAACCGATTGCGTGATTGGCTTTGCCGCCCAGTTGCTCGATCAGGGTGTCGTAACGGCCGCCCGCGCAAACCGTGCCCTGCGCGCCAAGCTCATCGGTCACCCATTCAAAAACGGTCTTGCCGTAATAATCGAGGCCCCGCACCAGTCTGGAATTGAGCTCGTAGACGATGCCCAGATCATCGAGCGCGGCGGTCAGGGTATTGAAATGATCGCGGCTGTCATCGCCCAGATAAGCCATCAATTCCGGCGCATTGGCGACTACCTCTTTCATGGCCGGATTCTTGGTATCGAGAATGCGCAGCGGGTTGGTGGTCAGGCGGCGCAGGCTGTCCTCATCCAACTGATCCAGATGCTCCTGGAAGTAGCTGACCAGTGTTTCCCGGTAAAGCGCCCGCTCGGCAATCGTGCCGAGCGAATTGAGCTGCAATCTGACCTTGTCGCGGATGCCGAGTTTTTTCCATAACCGGTCCATCATCAGGATCAGCTCGACATCGATATCGGGCCCGGCCATGCCGTAGGCTTCCACGCCCAGTTGAAAAAACTGGCGGTAGCGGCCCTTCTGCGGCCGCTCATGCCGGTACATAGGCCCGTAATACCACAACCGGTGTACCTGATTATGCAGCAAGCCATGCTCCAGGCAGGCCCTGAGGCAGCCAGCCGTGCCTTCGGGCCGCAGCGTCAGAGAGTCGCCGTTCCTGTCTTCGAACGTATACATTTCTTTCTCGACAATATCGGTCACCTCGCCGATAGAGCGCTTGAAAAGCTCCGTTTTCTCCACGATAGGCAGCCGGATTTCGCTATAACCATAAGCGCCTAGTATGTCTCTGATGAGGGTTTCCGCGTATTGCCAGAGCGGTGCCTGATCGGGAAGCACGTCGTGCATCCCGCGAATTGCTTGAATGTTATTTGCCATGAGTGTGATAGAGCCTGCTACCGTTGAGCATGCTGAGTCTTTTTTGCTTCGTCCGAAAGAGGGAATTTTTCCAATAATTGCTGCCGGTATTCTTCGGCCGGCTCCTGATTGCCTAGCGCACGCTCGGCCTGCATCGCGTACCATAAGGTTTCAGCCGTATGAGGCGCTACTGCGAGATAACGCTGCAAATAGCCTTTCGCCGCCCAATAGTCGCCTTTTTTATAGCTGAGCTTTTGCATTTCCAGCAACGCCGGCGCATAGGCCGCATTGGTATCCAATGCGTGCCGGAAATTCGTTTCGGCTTGCTGCGGTTGCCCCATGCCGACATGGCACCGTCCGAGGTTGGTCAGCGCCATCCACGGCCTGTCGTTTAACGGCGTGGAGGCTGCCTGGGTCAATAAGGCGACGCCCTCCTCATGCTTGCCTCGCTCGCAAAGGAAACGGCCATAATTGTTTTGCGCACTCAAATCATCGGGCGCCAGTTTCAATCCTGTCTCATAATGATCATTGGCTTCATCGTACATGTTGATTTTCTCATACAGAAAAGCCAGCGCGTTATGCACTTTGACATTATCAGAGTCTTTCTTCAACGCCATCAACAGGTTCTCTCTGGCCAATTCCAGCTTGTTCATGCTCATATAGCGCACGCCCAGCTGTAAATGGACATCGGCGGATTCTTTAGCTTTTTCGCTTTTTCCGCCTATCCCGGCGCAGGCAGTCAATGCCGATGTCAGCAGAATGAGACTAAAAAACTTAATGGCTTTGCTTGATTCAGGCTGCACGTTCGGAACTCGCAAGTTTGATTTTCAGATGTCTACGGCTTTTATCCGCGACTTTTCCGACCAATTGTCCGCAGGCTGCATCAATATCCTCGCCACGCGTGCGTCTGACTGTCGTGACGATCCCTGCCTCGTTCAAGAGCATTCTGAAACGGTTGATCGTCTCGTTGCTGGAACACCGGTAAGGGGAGTTCGGAAAAGGATTGAACGGTATCAGATTCAGCTTTGATGGCACGCTTTTGAGCAACTTGATCAGTCCCCGCGCATCCTGCATCGAGTCATTGACGCCCTCCAGCATCACATATTCAAATGTAATCTTGCGCCGCGGCGCAATCTTGACATTTTCTCTACAGGCAGCCATCAGTTCCTTGAGCGGATATTTTTTATTGATAGGGACCAACTCGTCCCTCAATTCATCGGTCACGGCGTGCAGCGATACCGCCAGGCTGACGTCGCAGACTTCGGTCAACCGATACATGGCCGGCACAACGCCCGAGGTGCTGATCGTGACCCGGCGCTTAGACAGGCCGTAGGCAAAATCATCCATCATCAGGTTCATGGCCGCCACGACGTTGTCGAAGTTCAGCAACGGTTCCCCCATGCCCATCATGACGACATTGGTAATGCGGTTGTCGGGGCCTAAGCGCTTCTGTGCAACCAGGAGCTGTCCGATAATTTCAGCCGTGGTCAGGTTGCGGTTAAAACCCTGCTGAGCCGTGGAACAGAACGAACAGGCCAAGGCGCAGCCGATTTGCGAGGACACGCAAAGCGTACCCCGCCCTTCCTCCGGAATGAAGACCGTTTCCACTCGGTTGCTGCAATGAGTCTGCATCGCCCACTTGCAGGTGCCGTCCGTAGCGACCTGTTCCACCACAACTTCGGGCGCTTCAATACAGCAGTGCTCGGTCAAATAGGCGCGCAAGGATTTGCTTAAATTGGTCATCAGGTCGAAGTCCTGGACGTCTTCCTGATAAATCCACTTAAGCAGTTGCGTTGCGCGGAAAGGTTTCTCGCCGATCTCGACAAAAAAAGCCGAGAGGCCTTTTCTGTCGAAATCCAGCAGATTGATGCGTTTTTGATTAGCGGGTGCGTGCACAGAGTTCATTTTCTGAGAAAAAGAAAGCGATTTCTCTTTTGGCCGTTTCCAGCGCATCGGAGCCATGCACGGCATTTTCGTCGATGCTGTTGGCGAAATCGGCGCGGATAGTGCCGGGCGCCGCTTCCTTAGGGTTGGTAGCGCCCATCAGTTCGCGATTTTTCAGAACCGCATTTTCACCTTCCAATACCTGTATCATGACCGGGCCTGAAATCATGAAAGCCACCAGGTCTTTGAAGAAGCCGCGCTCTTTGTGTTCCGCGTAGAAGCCTTCGGCCTGCTCTTGCGTCAAATGCAACATTTTAGCGGCTACAATTTTTAAATCGTTTTTTTCAAAGCGGCTGTAAATTTCGCCGATGACATTTTTTGCTACCGCATCAGGCTTGATAATTGAAAAAGTGCGTTCTATCGCCATGTGTTTTAAAACTCCGAATTTAAATAAATAATTAATTATAAATGCTTATTATAGCCGATTGGCGGCCGTTCTTGTAAGCACTTAGCCGTTAACGCTAAGGCAAATTGTCAATTTCAGCGCCTTCTTTTTTTACTGACATCAGGTCTTGTCTCGATACACCCAGCCACAGTACGATAGGACTTGCGACCAGCACTGACGAGTAAATGCCGAACACGATACCGATAGTCAACGCCAGCGCAAAATTATGCAGCGCTTCACCGCCGAAGAAAAACATCGCCAACACCATCGTCTGCGTCATGAAGTGCGTAATAACGGTACGGGACATCGTCGTCGTGATGGCGTTATCGATCATATCGGGAACGCTCATGTCGCGCATCTTGTGGAAATTTTCCCGCACCCGGTCGAATACCACGACCGATTCGTTGACCGAATAGCCTAATATGGCCAGTATGCCGGCCAGCACCGGCAGCGTGAATTCCCATTGAAAAAACGCGAACATGCCGAGAATGATCACGATGTCGTGCATGTTGGCGATAATAGCTGCCAAGGCGAAACGCCACTCGAAGCGGATAGCCAAATAAGACATAATCCCCGCCACGACTAACAGCATAGCCAGTCCGCCGCTTTCAAACAATTCCTGGCCGACTTGCGGCCCAACAAACTCGACGCTGCGTAACACGACACTGGAATCTTGCTCTTTCAGTTTCGCCAATATCACTTCGCTCAATTTGGTGTCGTTGGTTTCAGGCATCATCGGCACGCGGATTAATACTTCCTTTACACTGCCGAAATTCTGCACCGAAAAATCGGGTATTTTTTGATCTTCCAATACTTTTCGAATCGCTTCGACGTCGGCCGGCTGATTGTAACCGACTTCGATTTGAAGGCCGCCGGTAAAGTCCAAGCCAAAATTAAGTCCCTTAAAGCTTAAAGCCAGTATCGCCAAAATAAAAGTAACTAACGAAATGGTCGTGGTAAGCCGACCATAACGCATAAACGGAATATCGTGTTTAATTTTAAAAAGTTCCATTGAATCCTCGAATACTATCTTCAGATAGCCAATTTATCCAACCTATGCTGCCGACCATAAACGAGATTGACCAACGCTCTTGATACAACAACCGCACTGAACATAGAAGTTAAAATCCCAATACACAGCACTAGCGCGAAACCGCGAATGGAGCCAGACCCCAGCGTGAATAACGCGATGCCGGCAATCAAGGTCGTGATATTGGAATCCAAAATAGTCGCAAAAGCCCGCTCATAACCGGCATAAATGGCGGCTCCAGGCGACATGCCGAGCCTGAGTTCCTCGCGTATTCGCTCGTTGATCAGTACATTGGCGTCGATGGCCATGCCCACGGTCAGCGCAATGCCGGCCATGCCCGGCAGCGTCAACGTGGCCTGCAGCATGGACAGCACCGCAACCAGCAGCAGCACGTTAACGCCCAACGCGACAATGGAAAAAAGACCGAACAGGCGGTAATAGACGATCATGAAAAATGCAACCGCCATGAAGCCATAGACATTGGAATTGAAACCTTTACCGATATTTTCCTGACCCATGCTTGGGCCGACGGTACGTTCTTCGACGATGTCAACCGGCGCAGCCAGTGCCCCCGCCCTTAACAGAAGCGCCAGATTGCGTGCCTCCTGCGGGCTATCCAGTCCGGTAGTCTGGAAGCGTTTGCTGAAGGCATCACGAATCGTTGCAACACTGATGACCTGCTCGACTTTCTGTTTATGGTGGACTTTTTCGCCGTTGACCGTTTTTGTACTGACTTTGTATTCAATGAACACCACAGCCATAGGCCTGCCGATATTGGCCTGCGTGACCTTGCCCATCTTCGTGGCCCCGACGCCGTTCAGCGTAATCGACACCATGGGCTGGCCATCCTGATCCATGCCCGATTGGGCATCGACAATCTGGTCTCCGGTCACGATAATGCGCCGGTCCAATAGGATGGGAGCGCCGTTTTTGTCGTAATATAAACGGCTGCTCACCGGCACTTGGCCTTTCACGGCCTTTTGCACGTCATGTTCGACATCCACAAGCCGGTATTCCAGCGTCGCCGTGGTGCCGAGGATTTCCTTGGCGCCCGCCGTATCCTGCACGCCAGGCAACTGCACGACGATACGGTTTTCGCCTTGCTGCTGTATGACAGGCTCCGCCACACCGAGCTCATTGACGCGATTGCGCAAGGTTGTCATATTTTGACTGACGGCGAATTTTTTAATCTCCCGCATTTCGACTTCGGAGATTTTCAACCATACTTCATCCTGAGCATCCGCCTCGGTCAAATCCAGTGTGCGGAAATCCTTTTTCAAAAGCGCTAATAAAGCGGGTTTTTCGTCGGCTGATTTCAGCTTGACCTTAATGTAGCCGTTATCCTTGGAAACCGACTGATAGTGAATTTTTGCCCCTCTTAGCGCCAGACGAACATCTTCGGTGTAGCGTTCTTCAGCCTGCTTGACGGCCGCATCCATGTCCACTTCGAGCAGAAAATGCACGCCGCCGCGCAAATCCAGGCCCAGATACATGGCCTTGGCGCCCAGGGACTGCAGCCATGCCGGCGTTGTCGGCGCCAGATTTAGCGCCACCGTGTAATTGCTGCCCATTTGATCCCTGAGCAAATCAGCAGCCTTGAGCTGATCATCGGTATTGTTAAAACGGACTAAGATGCTGCCGTCTTCGTATTTGATCGCTTTTGGCGTGAGCCCGGCTGCTTTAACCGATGACTCGATCTGGCTGATTTGTTGCTGATCTATCTTGACTTCTCGTGTGGAGGTGACCTGAACAGAAGGATCTTCGCCATATAGGTTCGGCAACGTATAAATAAGCCCGATAAGAAAGATGATCAGGACTAATAAATTTTTCCAAAGAGGGAAACGGTTATTCATTATGTTATTCCAACGATTAAACCGCGTCTTAGCTGACTCGGCTTCTTGCCGACAAGCTCTGACACAGGGGAAAATAATTAAGCTTTATTAACCTTTTTGGTTATCGCTTTGTAAGTTCCTTTTGGCATCAGGCTGGCAATGGCATGGCGCTGGACTTGAATAAAAGTGTTATCGCCGATTTCAAGCTTGACGAAATTCTCGTCCAGATCAGCGATCTTGCCCAGAATACCGCCCGTAGTCACGACTTCGACGCCCTTGGTCAGGGCCGCCAGCATCTGCTTTTGTTCCTTGGCTTTCTTGGCTTGCGGACGCAGGAACAGGAAATAGAAAAACACCAGAATGCCCAGCGGAAACAGCATGCCTTCAATACCGGGTTGTTGGGCGGCAGGTGCGGCGGCTTCCGCTAAAGCGTCAGAAATAAAGAAACTCATTGTTATCCTCGGTTGTTATTATGTAATTAAAATAATTAAAATTCGGCCATTATGCCACAGTCGGCACGGCTTTTCCTCGTTGTTGGTAGAATTGCTTGACAAAAACATCCAGTGCTTGTTTTTCAATCGCATCGCGCAACCCTTGCATCAGGCTCAGGTAATAATACAGGTTATGGATGGTATTGAGCCTCGAGCCCAGCATTTCTCCGCATCGGTCCAGATGTTTCAGATAGGCTCTGGAATAGTTGCGGCAGGTATAGCAGCCGCAGGCTTCATCCAGGGGTTTGGTATCGAATTGATACTGGCTGTTCCTGATTTTAATCACGCCGGTGGTCGTGAAAAGATGGCCGTTGCGGGCATTGCGCGTCGGCATCACGCAGTCGAACATGTCAATGCCGCGTCTGACCGCTTCGACCAGGTCTTCCGGCGTGCCGACCCCCATCAGATAACGCGGCTTGTCGACCGGCATTTTAGGATGCACAACGTCGAGCGTGTTCATCATCTCCTCTTTCGGCTCGCCTACGGATAGGCCGCCGATGGCATAACCGTCAAAGCCGATGTCGACCAGCCCGTCTATCGACTCCTGGCGCAAGTGCTCATACATGCCGCCCTGCACGATGCCGAACAGGGCGGATTCATTATCGCCGTGCGCTTTCTTGCTGCGCGCCGCCCAGCGCAAGGACAGGCGCATGGAATCCGCGGCCTCGTGGACAGTTGCCGGATAAGGCGTGCATTCATCGAAAATCATGACGATATCGGACCCGAGGTCACGCTGCACCTGCATCGATTCCTCAGGCCCCATGAAAATCGAACTGCCATTGATGGGCGATTTGAACGTGACGCCCTGCTCGGTAATTTTTCTTAACGCGCCGAGGCTGAATACCTGGAAGCCGCCGGAATCGGTCAGGATGGGCTTGTCCCATTTCATGAAGTCATGCAGATCGCCATGTATCTTCATGACTTCAGTGCCCGGTCGCAGCATGAGATGAAACGTATTGCCCAGAATAATTTGCGCGCCGACACCGGTTAAATCTTCCGGCGTCAATGATTTAACGGCACCATAGGTGCCGACCGGCATAAAAATCGGGGTTTCTACAATGCCTCGGGCAAATTTGAGCTGGCCGCGCCGGGCGTGACCGTCAGTATTGATTAACTTAAATTCCATTGATACAACTTTTAACGCATAAAAAGGCTGGAGATTATCTAGCCTTTTCGATCTTCAGTGCAACAGTCCCTGCAATAAACTGTTCAATTTACAGACAAAAACGACCGATAGCCTGACTGAACATCAATCCTGCAAACTACGAATACGCCATTTATCGATATAGGACCGCTCTGATTCATGCTCGTTTCAAACAATTGTTTGAGGTTATTAAAAAATTTTACCTTTTAAGGAGCGGCTGAGCTAAAATATCGCCCCTTAAAACGCATCAATAGATGAATAAGCCGGCCTAAAGCTTTTTCAAACCACATCCGCCCCGGCTCCAATCCGACCGAAAGCAACCTCAGGTTTTAGATATTTGCAAAACCATTCAAAAACCAGAGCGGCGCTCGACTGATCAGGATTTAATGGATTTCAGTGACTTTATGATACCGATAGTACAAGAAAAACCAACCTTGCTTGACAGATTGACTGCCGAGACAAGTCATCATCCCATGGTTGGCTTATTGGCTGTTTTAGTGCTGTTGCTGCATTTATGGGTCGCTATCTGGCTATTACAATCAGATAGTCCAGTCACCGTGACAAAACCGCCGAAGGTCATGGAAGTGGCTTTGCTTTCCGCGCCAAGCCCAAAACCCGCGGCCGCGTCCCCGGCCCCGCCAAAACCGGTTCCGCCTAAACCGAAACCGGCTCCGGCCAAAAAAGTTCAGCCGAAAAAGCCGCCTACCAAACAGCCGGTCAAGAAGAAAACGCCTGTCACCCCTAAACCGGCAGAACTCCCGAAACCGCAGCCTGTTGTCGAGGAGCCGCTCCCGGCGCCGCCGCTTTCCGATTCGGCACAAAAAACGGAAACGGCTGCAGCACCGGCGCCGCAGCCGGCTGTTAATCAGTCGAGCAAGCCTGCCGAGAGGACTGGAACTGGCAGTGCCAATGCCAAAACAATCGTTTCGGGCGTCAAGCCGCTTGTGCGCGTTGAGCCCAAGTACCCTGCGCGCGCGGCTAATCGGCACATTGAAGGTTGGGTTAAAATCGAATTCACCATCACTGCGGACGGGACCGTGGCGGATGCCGTTATTGTCGAGGCCGAGCCCGCTGATGTGTTTGATGATGCGGCCTTAAAAGCTATCAAAAAATGGGAATTTCAAGCGAAGCTGGTCAACGGCGTGGCAGTTATGCAGCGCGCCGTGCAAGTACTTAAATTTAAATTATCGAGATGATGGGCTTGAATGTCTTGCATCCATGCAGCCCGCCAGTTTTTGATAAAAGACCGTTATTTTCATTATGAGTGACTCAAAAAGGAGAAGATCTTAATGCTTCAACATATTTCCCCTACCGCTATTGTCGATGGGACTTTTTATATTCTATTAGCTTTTTCGGTGGTGACCTGGACGCTTATTATCTTTAAATCCTGGCAGTTCTCGAGAAACAGCTACTGGAACCGGCTTTTCAACAATACGTTTTGGGGATCTGCCACGCTGGCCGATGCAGAGGCTTTGCCCTCGAGCACCTTTAAAGGACCGCAAGCGCGAATTGCACGGCAAGGCTTGACATGGCTGGCCGAGAGCCGGCAAGCTTCCGCCAAGAGCCTTAAGTTTCGCGGCACACCGAGCGACTTGCTGGAACAATCCCTGTTCGTGCAAATGCAGGAAGAGCAGCATTTGATGGAAAGCGGCCTGACCATGCTGGCCAGTATCGGCAGTACAGCGCCGTTTGTCGGCCTGTTCGGAACGGTTTTGGGCATCATGCATGCCATGCATCAGATCACTGAAAGCGGCTCGACAAGCCTCGATGTCGTAGCCGGCCCTATTGGCGATGCGCTTGTCGCCACCGCTATCGGCATTGCCGTCGCCGTACCGGCCGTGCTGGCCTATAACTTTTTCCTGCGCCGCGTCAAATTGCAACGTGCCGGATTGGAAAATTTCGTGACCAGCTTCATGCATGCCGCATTAAGTACAGATCCTCAAAGTAAGGAATAAAAAATGGCCTTTAAAACGCAATCCGAAAACGAAGATGCCATGAGCGAGATCAACGTCACGCCACTCGTTGACGTCATGCTGGTGCTGGTGATCATTCTTCTGGTAACCGCGCCTTTACTGACGCAATCGGTGCATGTGGCGCTACCGAAAACGGCCGAAACCACAGCGAATGTGGAGGAACAGCCCTTGCAGCTCGGCATCGACGCGCAAGGCAGCATAACGCTCAACAAGCAAGCCATTGAGGATCTGGCCACCCTGGAGACCGTCTTGAAGAGTGAGCTGGTAAAAAACCCCGAAGTCGCGCTACATTTGTATGCCGACCAGGGCGTCTTTTATGGGAAAGTTGCCGAAGTCATGGCTACCGTGCAGCATGCCGGACTCGCCAAAATAGCGTTTGTGACGGTAGAGAAATAATATTTGCCCTTGGCCCACAACCATGATTGATGGTCTTGCTCCGATAAATGAAACTTCCGAAACAGGTCTTCAGTCATTTTCTATAAATAACTCGTAATTTAAAACCCGGCGCTTATGGAATTTCTCGCACAGCTATTTGATTTTTTCATCCACCTCAATTCGCATCTCGCCGATATCTTGGCGCATTACGGCACGCTGACCTATGCCATATTATTTCTGGTCATTTTCTGTGAAACGGGCCTGGTCGTCATGCCTTTGTTGCCGGGTGATTCGCTGCTATTCGCCGTTGGCGCCCTGGGAGCCAGCACCGGGCAATTGGACATTTATCTATTGATCGCACTTCTAATCGCCGCGGCCCTGGCGGGCGACAATCTTAACTACGTCATCGGCAAGTTTTTCGGCACGAAGGTCAAAGCCCGTGAGAAAATAGGTTTTTTCAAACGAGAATACATCGAGCATACCGAAACCTATTATGAAAAACACGGCGGCAGAACCGTGGTTATCGCCCGGTTTATACCGATTATTCGCACTGTCGCGCCTTTCGTGGCGGGCGCGGGCAATATGCGTTATCCGCGTTACATAGTTTTTTGCATCACCGGTGCTTGTTTGTGGGTGGGCGGACTCATCACGCTGGGCTATCAGTTTGGCAATCTCGAACTGGTCAAAAAGAACTTTGAGCTGGTCGTTTTAGGCATTATCGCTTTCTCATTCCTGCCTGTGGCGCATCAAGCCTGGCAGGGCATGCGGGCAAAAAATCAGCAATAAATCCGGCAGCGAAACCCGATTCACCGGACATAAAAAAGGCTGGAGAGTATCCAGCCTTTTTTTCGGTTTTTAATGCAGCAACCCCTGCAATAATCCGTTCAACTTATGGACAAAGGCAGCCGGATCGTCAAGCTGTCCGCCTTCACTTAAGATAGCCTGATCAAACAGGATATGGGCCAGATCGGCAAACCGGGCATCATCCTGCTCGTCTTTCAGGCGCGTCACCAGCGGGTGCGTGGGGTTGATTTCGAAGATGGGCTTTTTGCCGAAGCTCATGGATTGGCCGGCTTCCTTCATGATGCGCTCCATGTTCAGGCTCATGCCGTAGATATCCGAAACCAGACAAGCGGGCGACTCGGTCAGGCGGTGACTTAATCTCACTTCACTGACTTTATCGGCCAGTACATCCTTGATCTGTTTCAGTACCGATTCAAAGTCTTTATTGACTTCTTCCTGCTCTTTCTTGTCCTCTTCATCGCCCAGCTTGCCTAAATCCAGATCGCCCTTGGCAACGGACTGCATGTGCTTGCCGTCAAATTCGCCCAGATGCGAGACGAGCCATTCATCGATGCGGTCGGATAACAGCAGCACCTCGATGCTTTTCTTGCGAAAAATCTCCAGATGCGGGCTGTTTTTAGCCGCCGAGTAGCTGTCTGCCGTGACATAGTAAATTTTTTCCTGGCCTTCTTTCATGCGGCTTACATAATCTTCCAATGTGACCGTCTGTTTATTGCTGTCGATATGGGTCGAAGCAAAACGCAACAGCTTGGCGATGCGATCTTTATTGGCATGATCTTCTATCGGCCCTTCTTTCATGACGGTACCGAACTCGGTCCAGAACTTCTCGTATTTTTCCGGTTCGTTTTTAGCCATGCCTTCCAGCATACCCAGCACTTTTTTGACGGAACCTGACTTAATGTTGCTGATATTCTTGCTCTGCTGCAGGATTTCGCGTGATACGTTCAGCGGCAATGAGTTGGCGTCAACAATGCCGCGGATAAAACGCAGATAGCGCGGCATTAACTGTTCGGCGTCATCAGTGATGAAGACCTTGCGTATGTACAGTTTCACGCCGTGCTTGGCTTCCCTGTCCCACAAATCGAACGGCGCATGCGATGGCACATAGAGTAACAGCGTGTATTCGTTGGAGCCTTCCACTTTGCTGTGTACATAAGCCATCGGATCCTGATAATCGTGGGCGACATGCTTGTAGAATTCATTGTAATCGTTTTCGGAAATTTCCTGACGGGCTTTAGTCCATAAAGCCGATGCGCTGTTGATGGTCTCTTCTTCAGGCACAGCCGGCTTTTCTTCCTCGCCTTCCTGGTCCATGGCGGGCATAGATTCTTTGTCCATGACGATGGGCAGGGAAATATGGTCGGAAAATTTTCTGACGATGGAACGGATACGGTAACCGTCCAGGAACTCGCTTTCCGATTCTTTCAGATGCAGGACGATTTCAGTGCCGCGTTTGGGCTTGTCTATCGATTCGATCGTGTAATCGCCTTCACCGGTCGATTCCCAACGCACCCCTTCGTTAGCCGGCACACCAGCCTTGCGCGTCGTCAACGTCACTTTGTCGGCGACAATAAATGCGGAATAGAAACCGACGCCGAACTGGCCTATCAGTTCGCTGTCTTTGGCCTGGTCGCCTGTCAAGGCTTCAAAAAACTGCTTGGTGCCGGATTTGGCTATCGTGCCGATATGCTCCTGCACTTCCGAACGGGTCATGCCGATGCCGTTATCGATGATCGTAATCGTGCGTTTTTCCTTGTCATATTCGAGACGGATTTTCAGATCGCTGTCGCCCTCGTAGAGGCTGTCATTGGATAATGCCAGAAAACGCAATTTGTCTGCTGCATCGGATGCGTTTGAAATCAGCTCGCGCAAGAAAATTTCCTTGTTGCTGTACAAGGAATGAATCATCAAATGCAGAAGGTGCTTAACTTCGGTTTCAAACCCTAGGGTTTCTTTTTTTGCTTCAACAGTCATCTTTATTATTCCTGATAATGAAAAATGGGATGACAACGAATATTGGGGCGCATTTATTTTTTTCAAGCCCAAGCTTGATGCTAAAAACCCGTGATTCTTTCAGATTGAAGAGTTTTTAGGTCTGGTTTTCGCTGCAGCTCGTCTGAATGCATACGAGTAACGATAGCCGCGGTTTTTGCCGGAATTGGCAATAGCAGCGCTGGGCGGCGCCAGATCTAAACCATCTCTGCCATAACCGAGATGGATGCAAATGTCAGACAAATAGTCTGCAGCGTTTCCCACGCGTCCCCTGTTTGCTGCCCTTTGATTTGTCGGTCCGCCTTGGCGCTTAACAACAGTATATTATTCAAATCCTGCTCGCTGAGCCTGTTCAACGCTTGACTGACCAGCTGTTTACGTTTATCCCAGATCTGATTGTTTTTGAACACCAACTCTCTGCTTTGCCCCTGAGCTATCGCTTTTTTCATCTTGATCAACGTCCTGGCTTCACGCGTGAGCGCCCATAAAATCACCGGCGCCGCAACGCCTTCCGCCTGCAATCCGGATAACACTTTGAAAATGCGTTTTATGCTGGATCCCAGCACGCAATCGATCAGTTTGAAAACATCGTATCGGGAGCTGTCCGCCACGACATCAAGAATCTGCTGATCGGTCAGATGTCCAGAACCATATAAGACATAGAGTTTTTCTATTTCCTGCGCAGCGGCAAGCAGGTTGCCTTCCGTCCTGGACGCCAGTATCTTTAGGCCTTGCGGATCGGTGCTGAGCCCGCGCCGCTGCATTCTTTGCTGCAGCCATCGGATTAAATCCTGTCCTTCCAAGGGCCAGACCTGAACGACAACCCCGGCCTTTTCCAGAGCCTGTAACCAGCGCGTCTTTAATGCGGCGCCAGGCAGTTTGCCGGCCGTAACGAGCAATACTGTATCAATCGGCAAGCGTTCACAATAAGCGATCAGTGCTTTTGATCCTTCTGTTCCGGGCGCACCGGAAGGCAGTCTTAAGTCAATGATTTTTTTGTCGGAAAAAATGGAGTATGAATCGACAGCCATCATCAAATCATTCCATTCAAACCCCGCTTCGGCGGAAAAAACCTCACGTGTCAGAAAGCCTGCCCGGCTTGCCGCCCCTCTGACAGCATCGGCCAGCTCGCCAAGTTGCAGCGGCTCATCGCCGCTAATAAAGTAAACGGGCGCCAAGCCCTTTTGCAGCTCGGCACCTAACTGCTCGGGCTTTAAACGCATGTCATCTGGCGTTCGCTTCCAATACAACCCGGGCGCGGTCGACTATCGTGCGTACGGCCTGTTGATACATTTCATTACGGATCACGGCTTCTTCGCTCTCTTTAGCAATGATGTCCTGCTGATCATTGAAATAGTCGCGCCTGACCTCGACCGGCTGACGGCTCATCAGCACGGACTTGCCCGAACCCAGCAGTTCATATTCCAACCGATAGAACAATTCAAATTCTTCGGCCTTGCCTCTGGAACTCAGAGACAGCGCCCGCCGGTTAAAGTCCTCTCCAAATATTCTGATGATCATACCGGCGCCTTCTGGCGAATTGGTAAGCTTGCCTGCCGAAGACCTTAATGTACGCTTGAATTGTTCCCGCAATGGTGTCGAACCACCGTCCAGATAGACATTCTTCATACCGACCGGCAAATCAAGCGCGCCGCGTAAATGATAACCGCATGCGCCCAATAACAAGGCCATAATGAAGATAACTGCTTTTTTTGTTACCACGGACATTTTTTAAACTACGATATTAACCAGTTTTTTAGGCACAACTATGACCTTTTTGACCGGCTTGTCTTCAATAAACCGCTTAACATTTTCATCAGCCAGCGCCATGGCTTCCACTTCGTCTTTAGAGGCTGTCGTCGAAACGGAAATTTTGCTGCGCAATTTGCCGTTTACCTGAATCACTAGCTCTAACGAATCCAGTTCCAAGGCCGTTATGTCCACTTCAGGCCATGATTCGCCGACAACCGCTTGCTGATGGCCTAAATCCAGCCACAGCTGATGACAGATATGCGGCACGATTGGTGACAACATCAACACAATCGCCTCCAGCGCCTCCTGGCGAACTGCCTTGCCATTCTCGGAATCATCATTAAATCTGGACAGTGCATTAACCAGTTCCATATTTGCGGCGATGGCCGTGTTAAAGGTATAACGCCTACCAAGATCATCCGTCACTTTTTGGATGGTTTGATGTAATTGACGGCGTACGGCCTGCTGATCTTCAGTCAATGCCTGCTTGTCTACTTTTTGGGTCGAGCCGCCGGCATTAATATGCAGGTAAGCCTGTTTCCAGAGTCGTTTAAGAAACCGGAACGCGCCCTCAACGCCGCTGTCGGACCATTCCAAGGATTGTTCGGGAGGCGCTGCGAACATGATGAACAAGCGCACGGTATCGGCGCCGTATTGATCGATCAAGGCTTGCGGGTCAACTGTGTTGCCTTTGGATTTGGACATTTTGCTGCCATCCTTCAGCACCATGCCTTGAGTCAACAGCTTTTTGAACGGTTCATCACATACCAGCAAGCCTTCGTCACGCAGCAACTTGGTATAAAAACGCGCGTACAACAGATGCAAAATCGCATGTTCGATACCGCCGATATATTGATCGACCGGCAGCCAGTAGTTGGCGTTTTCATCGGTCATGCTGTTGGCACTGCCGCTGCTGGCAAAGCGGGCAAAATACCACGACGATTCCATGAAGGTATCAAAGGTATCGGTTTCGCGGCGCGCTGCTTTTCCGCAAGCTGGACAATTTACATGCGAAAATGTTGGGTGCGCCACCAACGGCGATTGTGACCCATCCAGCACTACGTCGCGCGGCAATTCCACTGGCAGATCCTGCTCGGGGACTGGCACTGTTCCGCAATCATCACAATAGATGACCGGAATCGGGGCGCCCCAGTAGCGTTGACGCGAGACCCCCCAATCGCGCAGGCGGAAATTGGTTTTGCGCTGTCCTTTGCCGGCTTTTTCCAGTGTTTCTGCAATGGCTGTAAAGGCTTGCTCCGATGTTAAGCCGTCAAACTCGCCCGAATTGCGCAAGATACCTTTAGTGGTATAAGCCTGCTCTGAGCAGTCGTCGGCAATTGCTCCCTGCATTGCTCTACCTCCTCCATCCATGCAGTCATCATTTTCACCGTCTCTGGCAAAAATCACCTGTTTGATCGCAATGCCGTACTTTTTGGCAAACTCAAAATCGCGCTGATCATGGGCAGGCACTGACATGACCGCTCCGGTGCCATAACCCATTAGCACGAAATTGGCAATCCAGACCGGAACTTGCTCACCGGTTATCGGATGAATGGCTTTGATGCCTGAATCCACGCCGCGCTTCTCCATTGTCTCCATAGCGGCTTCGGATGTTTCCATGACTTTGCACTCGTTAATGAATGCCATAAGCTCAGGCTGGTTTTCGGCGGCTTTATGCGCTAACGGATGCTCGGCAGCGACAGCCAGGTAAGTGACGCCCATCAGAGTATCGGGCCGGGTCGTATAAATCTTTAAGGGCTGTTCCATATCTGCCACTTGAAAATCCATTTCCACACCTTCGGAGCGGCCTATCCAGTTGGCCTGCATGGTCTTTACCTGCTCCGGCCAGCCGTCCAATGTTTCCAAGGATTGCAGCAATTCATCGGCATAGTCTGTGATCTTCAAGAACCACTGAGCGATCTCTTTTCTTTCCACCGGTGTATCGCAACGCCAGCAACAGCCATCGATAACCTGCTCGTTAGCCAGCACGGTCATGTCGTGCGGGCACCAGTTGACTGGTGCGGTTTTTTTATAGACCAGGCCTTTTTCCAGCAATTTAATGAAGAACCACTGCTCCCAGCGATAATAGAACGGATCGCAAGTCGCTATCTCCCGTTTCCAGTCATAGCCGAAACCCAATCGCTTAAGCTGATCGCGCATATAGTCGATGTTTTCATACGTCCAGTCGGCGGGGTGAACACCATGCTGCATGGCCGCATTTTCCGCCGGTAGACCGAATGCATCCCAGCCCATAGGCTGCATGACATTCTTGCCCAACATGCGCTGGTAACGGCTGATCACATCGCCAATGGTATAGTTACGAACATGCCCCATGTGGAGTTTGCCGCTGGGGTAAGGGAACATGGACAAGCAATAATACTTTTCCTGAGTCGAGGATTCCGACACGTTAAACACCCCTGAATCTTCCCAGGCTTTTTGTACCTCTTGCTCAATAACTAACGGCTTATAATTTTCTTGCATCCTTCTCGTCTTTTACCAGTCAAAAGCGTTAGAATACCGCACAGTAGCTGAAATCTAAAGTGTCTTTTTCAGGAGTTGAACCATGAATAAAAATAAATTTGTCACTGCCTATAACGAGCTCATGAAGCATCTGCATGAAACTATGGATGAGACTATCCATTCGTTAGCAGATGCTCTGGAAATTTCGAAAGAAAAGACCAGAAAATCCACTGATTTGACAAAAGATGAAATCGATCAAGTATCGGGTTATGTCAAGCGAGATATTGAACATGCCGCGCATGGCCTGTCCGAAGCAAAAGACAATGATTCACTATCGGAGTGGTTTAAATTTGATATTGAGCTGATTGAAAACTTCGCATTGGATGCATTTTTAGGTCTCACCGATAAAACCCGTCTCGAACTTGCAAAACTTGAACAGCTGGCGGAGCTAAACACCTACCATACCGGCGACATCACTGGCCCGGGAACATTTGTTTGCGATCAATGCGATAAGCAAATTTCCTTTAAATCAACCAGCGAAATTCCTGAATGCCCAGCCTGTCACAGTAAAACTTTTGTCCGCCTTTGATATTACTGGCCTAAGCTTTATAATACAAATTTTATCTATTTGATTCCATGAGGAATAACAACATGCGCAGGGTCATTTTCAATCAGAAAGGCGGTGTCGGCAAATCTACGATTACCTGCAATTTAGCCGCCATCAGTGCCGTTGAAGGCAAGCGTACTCTAGTGATCGATCTGGATGTTCAAGGCAATTCCACGCAATATCTGCTCGGCAAGAAAGTCAGTGATAGCGACAAAACTATTGCCCATTTTTTTAAAGACAGCTTAAGTCTTGGTCTGTTCGGAGGCAATAGTTCCGGACTTGAAAATGTCATTCATGAAACACCTTTTCCAGACCTGTTCGTTATTCCCTCTCATCCGGACCTTGAGCCTTTACAAGCTCGCCTGGAATCGCGCTATAAAATCTTTAAATTGAGAGAAGCCCTGGAAAAACTGGAGAGGTTTGATGCTATCTATATGGATACGCCACCCATTCTTAACTTTTATAGCCAATCAGCTTTAATTGCTGCGGATAAATGTCTGATTCCTTTCGATTGCGATACATTTGCCCGAGAAGCCTTGTATTTATTAATGCAGGCTTTGAAAGAAGTTAAAGCCGACCACAACCAGAACCTTGAAATTGAAGGCATCGTCGTCAATCAGTTCCAAAAACAAGCGAATTTGCCTCGTCAATTAGTTGACCAGCTTGTCGAAGAAGGGTTACCCGTACTGACAGCGATGATTTCACCCTCAATCAAAGTAAGAGAATCCCATACAGAATCGCAACCGCTAATACATTATGCACCTAACCATAAATTGACCGACGAATTCAGGGCATTGCACGCAGAAATTCACAGCAATTGATTCTTTTTGCTCAGGAGTGAGGCCATTTGTTACTCCTGAGCATTTTCATTAAAGCAAAGGCGCTACTTAATCTCCTCTATGTAGCGATGCTAATCGCTCTGCCCTCTTGAAAAACACGGCTATACACAATCAAAGCCAAAAGCAAAGTTCCCATTACATTTACAATCGCCCTATCTCCGAATCTTGAATATGGCGTCATTCCCCCCATAGGAATTATAGTTCCAGTAATTGTCTTTGTTTGAAATAAAGGAGCCTGATTTATAATCTTTCCTTCAGGCGACACAATCGCAGTTATTCCCGTGTTTGTCGCCCTCAGCAAAAAACGTCCCGTTTCCATTGCCCGCATCCTTGCAATTTGCATATGTTGATGAGGCTCGATTGAATCTCCAAACCAGGCATCATTAGTTACATTAACCAGATAGGCCGCCTCCGGCAGTCCTCGAACACTCACATCACTAAAGGCATCTTCATAACAAATTGAAGTTATGAACGGATAACCTCCTGCTTTTAATAACGGCTGATCTATTCCGCCAGGTGAGAAATTGCTTAATGGAATATCTAAGATATTCGATATAAAACCGGACAAAGGCTGTAATGGGAAATATTCTCCAAATGGTAATAAATGGCTTTTTCGATAAATGCCATCACTTTTGCCCAAAGTTATTGCCGCATTATACTTTTCATGTGGTAAATTTTCTTTTATGGGAATACTAATAATCAAATCAGTATTGTTCTTTATCGCTTCTGCCCTTAACGGCAATAAAAAAGATTCATTAACCTCGGATAGAAAAGCGGGTACCGCTGTTTCAGGCCAAACTATGACATCCGAATCCCAATGCTCTTCTGTCATTAACTTGTACTTTTGCAGTGTATGATTTCTGTTTTCTACTTTCCATTTTTGATCTTGAGAGATATTGCCTTGAATTAGAGAAGCCTTGATAGGGGAGCCAATAGCCTGAGTCCATTTTATTGTTTGCAACCAGATGCCTATGCTCCATAGTGCAGTAATAATGACTGTTAATAATACTAAATGTTTTTTATAAAACATCAGAATTACAACAGCGGATGCAGTAAATGCTAATAAGAAACCGGTACCGTATCCTCCTACAAGAGGTATATAACCCGCTAAAGGAGTATTCAATTGAGAATATGCTACTTGCAACCATGGAAATCCATTAAGCAACAAATATCCGCGCACATATTCTATGAGCACCCAAATAAGAGGAATTGCCAAAAGTTGTAAAAAATTAGTATTTGGTGGCATTAACCTTACTGAAAGATATCCGCATAATGCCGGAAATAATGCCCAAAACATAATAAATAAGCTCGTAAGTATAATCGAGCTCAGCAGATCTGCTCCCCCAAAATCATGGACGCTAATATAAACCCAAGATACTCCTAATCCGAATGATCCCAAGCCAAATAGATAACCTCTTAGCGCTGCCCGCCCTGGATGTATATTTTGCCAGGATGCAAATAGAAAAATAAGTGCCGCAAGAGCTAAATAGACATAATTAAATGGAGCGAAAGACAAAGTCAGTAAAATACCGGCAATTGGTGAACCTAAATCCCAATATTTACTATTTGAAAAGCGCATAAATTACTAATAATGATTTGAATGATGGGCAATCAGAATAAGCCAATTCGGCTACTTTTTAAATAAACGCTTATGAAAAAGTTCTCTGTATACGCCCCTTGCACATGATAAAAAATTAAACCATTGATTTAAAGCAGAAAAATAAAGGACTTGAAAGTCCATCGCTAATCGATTTCACTCTCTGTGGCGAGACGAACGATGTGAAATACCATTAAACGATGAACTGAGAGCGATTTTAAAGAGACATTTAGGCTGGGGTGCCGCCTGGATTGTTTGGTCAGGATGCGCTTGGTTTAATACAACTGAAACACATTAATCTGGCACAGCTGGCGCTAGAGCAGTTATCCTTTAGTTGAAAACATAGCCTGAATGCCTGAAGAAGTTCAGGCATTCAGGCTATGTTTCTGATTAAAAAATAAATGCGCTAGCACAGATGGGACGGTTGGATGCTTACGCTATGTCACGGGCGAGATTCTGACCTTGCTGGGCGGCGAGACGCGGGCGGCCTGAACGGCGGGCAAAAAAAACCCGGGCTTTTGGCCCGGGCTTTCGGTATGGCGCTTGGCAATGCCCTACTTTCGCATGGCAAAC
>Ga0196965_1000165_pt1 | contig 47399 bp, 36 predicted proteins | sample S1_20metaG_FD_148668 | JGI IMG/M metagenome (GOLD analysis project Ga0196965, IMG submission 148668) | Soil microbial communities from Anza Borrego desert, Southern California, United States - S1_20 | ecosystem: Environmental > Terrestrial > Soil > Desert | place: USA: California | collected...
CTTACAAAGGCATCCGGAGACACGCTTTATCATTGTCGGGGATGGACCGCTGAAACAAGAAATCCACGACAGGGCGCAGGTGTTAAACCTTGATGGTAAAGTGTTCTTCGTTGGTCTGCAAACGGAAGTAAAGCCTTACCTGGAAGCCATGGATATCTACATGATGACTTCTGTATTTGAAGGGCTCCCCATTGCGTTGCTGGAAGCGATGTCGTACGGCCTTCCCGTTGTAACAACGGACGCAGGCGGAATTAAACAAGTTGTTCGGCATGAGGTTGACGGGTTAATGTGTGGTGTAGATGAGACAGCACAACTTCCGGAACTGGCGTCGCAGCTTGTCCGCGATGAATCAAAACGAAAAGCATTTGGTATGAATGCGCGTCAGCGGGTAACAGAAGCCTTTAGCTTAACGCGAATGGTACACGAACTTGAGAGGCTTTATGAAAGTTATAAAGTTTAAGGTTATAACGTTATGATTTATGATTTATGATTTATGATTTATGATCCTTCTGGCTATAAGCCGAACATTAGACTTTGAACCTTGAACATTAAACCTTGAACTTTAAACCTTAAACCTTCAACCCTCTAATTTTCCCGTGCCTGGCATTTTTACCATATCCCTCGATTTCGAACTCCACTGGGGAGGCTTTGAGAAATGGCCTTTACAGAAAGCGCGTGACGAGAACTATGAGATTCCACACTTGTCCGGAGAATATTTTTCGCCTGCAACAAATTACAACACTTACTTCCTGAATACCCGCAAGGTCATTCCCGAAATGCTTCGGATGTTTGCAGCGCATGAAGCGCACGTTACCTGGGCAACGGTGGGCATGCTATTCCATCAATCGAGGCATGAGCTGCTAAACAACGCGCCAACCTCCAGGCCATCGTATGCAGATCGACAATTGTCGGCCTACCATTACATTGAAAGGCACGGCATTGGCAACGATGAGATCAATGACCCTTTTCATTTTGCGCCATCATTAATTAAACAAATCACATCAACGCCGTACCAGGAACTTGGAAGCCATACGTTCGCGCATTATTACTGCAACGAAGAAGGGCAAACAGTTGAACAGTTTCGGGAGGATCTGAAGGCGGCACAACGTGCTGCGTCGTTACATCGCGTTAACCTGTCATCACTTGTATTTCCACGCAATCAGTTCAACGATCAATACCTGAAAGTCTGTTTCGAGGAAGGCATCCGCGCAGTGCGATCTAATCCGCTAGACTGGTTCTGGCATATCGAAAGCACGCAGGCTGAATCGAAATGGAAGCGATTGAACCGCGGTCTCGACGCTTACTTCCCGGTCGGGAAAAAGAACACGTACAAGCTTTCATCGATCCAGTATCGTGAGGGCTATGCGCTCTGCCTGCCTGCCAGTCGCCTGTTGCGTCCGTATAATCCGCGTGAGTTTTTTTTGAATGACTTCAAGATCAATCGTATTAAAGGCGAAATGGAGCGCGCCGCGCAGCAGGGTGAAGTGTATCACCTTTGGTGGCATCCACATAATTTCGGACGGTATCCGAAGGAGAGTCTTGCAGGGTTGCAGTCGATATTAACGCATTACGCTTATTGCCGCGAGAAGCATGGGATGGAGAGTTTGAATATGGGAGAGATTGGTCAGGTATTGATGAAAGGAGATTGAAATTGCCTGTTTCTATGAAGCATCGGTAAGAACGAACATGTGAGCCGAATGACTTGGGGGTTTAAAGAAGGCATTACTTGTAGGAACGGTACCTGAATCTACGCTTACTTTTCTCTTGCTTCCCCAAGAGAATCCAGGCGGGCATGAGAGGCAGGGGATCATGAGGGGCGGTGTGCATGAATGCGGGTACGAATAAAAGTAACAAAAGAGAAGGGGACAGCCAACGATGCTGCAGCCGCACCTGCATACCGCGCCCTCGCCGTTGGCTGACGCCGCCGCGCCTCTCCCATCAACTGTTGATTAATGACCAAATGAGCAGCTGGTAGCATTTACATGTATTCTTCGGAGTGCGGAGCCGGCATGTGCATTCCGCAACGATGCTTCAGCCCGCATGCTGGGGCGACCGCTCGCCGTTGCGTCAGGCCGCCGCGCTCTTGCATTATCACCCTTCATTAATGACCGTCCGCGTGGCTGGAAACGATTCCACTTATTTCCACCGAAGGACTGAAGCGGAAACTGTATTATCAATTTCATTTAATGCAAAAAATACATTCACCAGGGAAATCCACGAGCCTTATCTGGTACTCCACTAAGCGCAACGATGCTTCAGCCCGCATGCCGGGACGACCCCGCGGTTGCGCCGGGCCAACGCGCTCTTTAACCCGTGGCGTGTCGGTAAGAATGAACGTGTGAGCCGAATGACTTGGGTCGGTTTAAAGAAGGCGTTACATTTACTTTTCTCTTGCTTGCGCAAGGCCTAAATTCTTTACTTACTTTTTTGCTTAGACCAAAAAAGTAACCCCGACCAGTCGGGGCAGGCGCCAAAGTCAAGACGCAACGATGCTTCAGCCCGCATGCTGGGGCGACCGCTCGCCGTTGCGTCAGGCCGTCGCGCTCTTGCATTATCGCCTTTCATTAATGACCGTCTGCGTGGCTGGAAACGATTCCACTTATTTCCACCGAAGGACTGAAGCGGAACTCATTATCACTTTCATTTAATGAAAAATACCCTTCACCGCAGCCGATGACACTGCGCAGGGGAACGCAGAGGCATACTGGAGCCTTATTAGTATTCCACCAAAGCCCATTTTTGCTTGCTCTTCGTTTGCTTGCGCAAGACTTAAATTCTTTACTTACTTTTTTGCTTAGACCAAAAAGTAACCCCGACCAGTCGGGGCAGGCGCCAAAGTCAAGACGCAACGATGCTTCAGCGCGCATGCCGGGGCGACCGCTCGCCGTTGCGCTCTTGCATTATCACCCTTCATTAATGACCGTCCACGTCGCTGGAAACGATTCCACTTATTTCCACCGAAGGACTGAAAACGGAAACTGTATTATCAATTTCATTTAATGCAAAAAATACATTCACCAGGGAAATCCACGAGCCTTATCTGGTACTCCACTAAGCGCAACGATGCTTCAGCGCGCGTGCTGGGACGACCCCGCGGTTGCGCCGGGCCAACGCGCTCTTTAACCCGTAGCGTGTCGGTAAGAACGAACATGTGAGCCGAATGACTTGGGTCGGTTTAAAGAAGGCGTTACTTGTAGGAACGGTACCTGAATCTACGCTTACTTTTCTCTTGCTTCCCCAAGAGAATCCAGGCGGGTATGAGAGGCAGGGGATCATGAGGGGCGGTGTGCATGAATGCGGGTACGAATAAAAGTAACAAAAGAGAAGGGGACAGCCAACGATGCTGCAGCCGCACCTGCATACCGCGCCCTCGCCGTTGGCTGACGCCGCCGCGCCTCTCCCATCCACTGTTGATTAATGACCAAATGAGCAGCTGGTAGCATTTACATGTATTCTTCGGAGTGCGGAGCCGGCATGTGCATTCCGCAACGATGCTTCAGCGCGCATGCCGGGGCGACCGCTCGCCGTTGCGTCAGGCCGTCGCGCTCTTGCATTATCGCCCTTCATTAATGACCGTCCGCGTGGCTGGAAACGATTACACTTTTTTCAGCCGAAAGCTCACGAACACATTCCTGGCTTGCGAAGGATTCCAAAATACTGGACGCCTTCGCGTTATTTGTTAGCGGCGGCTTTGCCGCTTGCGTCTTAGCGGTGAATACCAACATTCGATCAGGGCTTTGGTCGGTTGGTGATGATCGCGGGGATGGATATTTCACACGCATTTCTTTGTGTTGCTGTCACTCTTTCCGACTTTGCGACAAACTTCGGCCATACGTCAATGTCTAAAACCCGGCTGCTCCGGATCACAACCGTACCCATTTCTTTAAAGCTTCTTCTCGAAGGACAATTGTCGTACTTCCAGCAGCAGGGCTTTGAGGTAATGGCGGTTAGCGCCGAGGGGCCTGAAGTGAAAGACATCATCGACTCTGGTGTTCGGCATGAAATCGTGCCGATGACGCGCAAGATCACGCCATTCAAAGACCTCGTGACTTTGTTTAACATCATCCGTATTATAAGAAAGTTTTCACCCGACATTGTTCATACCCATACGCCCAAGGCAGGGTTGCTTGGCATGATGGCAGCCTTCCTTTGCCGTGTCCCGCACCGGTTACACACCGTAGCAGGGTTGCCTTTAATGGAGTCGGGTGGACTGAAACGTTATCTTCTTGTAGCAACTGAAAAGATCACGTATGCATGCGCGACAAAAGTATATCCAAACTCACGTGGGTTATATAACTATATCGTCGAAAACTTCTCCACGATAACACCGGTAAAAGTTATCGGCCGCGGAAGTAGCAATGGTATTGATACTGACTTTTTTAAGCGCGATGGGTCATTGATCAACGAAGCAAAACGCATCCGGTACGATCATGGGATAGGGGACGACGAAATCGTTTTCTCCTTCGTTGGCCGGATTGTCAAAGACAAAGGCATCGGTGAATTGATTGCTGCATTCACATCATTACTAAAAAGTAATGAGCGTATCCGGCTTTTGCTGATCGGGCCTTTTGAGCGCGACCTGGATCCACTCTCGGAAGCAGATGAAGCATTTCTGCATAACAATAGAAATGTAGTCCTTGCCGGTTTCCAGCGCGATGTCCGTCCATGGCTGATGGCTTCGGATGTCTTTGTGTTTCCGAGTTACCGCGAGGGATTTCCGAACGTAGTAATGCAGGCGTGTTGCCTTGAAATACCCTGTATCGTGTCGGACATCAATGGCTGCAATGAGATCATTGAACATGACGTAAATGGATTAATTGTTCCAGCAAAAAATGTTGATCGTATTCGTGGTGCAATGCTGTTACTGATGACGGACAAAGAGAAACGAATCTCATTTGCAAAAAAAGCGCGTCAGTTTGTCGTCGCCAATTTTGATCGTAGGTATGTTTGGGAAGAGATTGGAAAGGAGTATGCAACAACCTTAAACCTTAAACCTTAAACCAGAAACTTTCCGTGGACAACCAGCCGCACTCGGAACACTTGATGTTACGGAAGCTATACCGAATGTGGAGATATCCCTAAGCGCTTGGGTAGTTAGTAACCTTAAACCTTAAACCTTAAACCTTGAACTTTGAACCTTGAACCTTAAACATTTGAACCCGAAACGAGAAACCTTAAACCTTAAACCTTAAACCCCTTAACCTTCAACCCGATTAGGATGTATCGAAACATTGTTAAACCATTCTTCGACCGGCTCTTTGCGCTGATTCTCCTGGTGATCACGTCGCCGTTGATCCTGGCTGCAATGCTCTTGCTGGCCATTGTGAATCGGGGAAAGGTGTGGTTTGTGCAGGCGCGCCCAGGTAAAAGGGAAAAGATCTTTCGTGTTATCAAGTTCAGGACGATGACCGATGCGCGTGATGAAAAAGGTGAACTTTTACCAGACGTGCAACGGCTTACGCCGATCGGGAAATTCATCCGCAAGACATCGATGGATGAGTTGCCGCAGTTGATCAATGTGCTGAAGGGCGACATGTCGTTCGTTGGGCCCAGGCCGCTGCTTGTCGAGTACCTGCCCTTGTACAATGCCGAGCAGAAACGCCGTCACGATGTGACACCTGGCATTACCGGGTGGGCGCAGGTGAATGGAAGGAATACGATTTCATGGGAACAGAAGTTTGCATACGATGTCTGGTATGTGGATCATCAGTCGTTCGCGCTGGATGTGAAGATAATGTTTATGACTGTGCTAAAAGTGTTCAGGGCGGAAGGCATCAGCAGTGAGACATCGGCGACGATGGAGAAGTTCGGCCACCAGCCCGATTCAGGAAGGCGTCAGCAGTCTGATTAGCATTTGGTACGCAGCGCGCGTTTACGCCTCTTTCCCCGAAGCCCGTAGATCCGGCATAAATGCATTTGATCTTTTTCCCTTAAATTGCCATGATGTCGAAACCGAAAATCATTCTTCAGGGGGGAGGGGACCATGCCAAGGTCGTTCTTGATTGTTTGCTTGACCTGGCGACGACGGTTGTAGGCGTTTACGATCCAAAATTTACTGGTGAGCTTTTCGGTGTCCCTCAGCTCGGGCAATACAATGCCGAGGCTTTTCCGGATGCTCACGCCGTCATTGCTATTGGCGACAACAGCACACGTAAACGTGTGGCAACCCTGACACGGCACGCTTTTACCCGCGTCGTTCATCCATCAGCGACGATATCATCGCGCGCAACGGTTGCGGACGGCGCAATGATCCTGCATAAGGCCATCATCCAGGCTAATTCGAAGATCGGTCATCACGCCATCATCAACACTGGCGCGCAGGTCGATCATGACTGTGATATTGGTGATTATGTACACATCGGTCCGGGCACTGTCTTATGTGGAACCGTGACCGTTGGTGAAGGTACATTTGTCGGTGCCGGATCGGTTGTAATTCCCGGCGTTAAGATCGGCAAATGGTCGGTCATTGGTGCCGGTTCAGTGGTGGTACGCGACATTCCTGATTACTGCGTTGCCCTTGGAAACCCTGCACGCGTGACAAAACAGCTGCGATGAAAAACAAGCTTTACATTTTCGGTGCAGGCGGTTTTGGAAGAGAAGTGCTTTCATTCGTCAACGGTCTTTCTACCTGGGATGTCATGGGTTTCATTGATGATCAACTGCGGGTGGGGGAGAAGATCAAAGGATACCCGGTAAAAGGTGGTATTGAATTTCTGAATGCCATCACGGAGACTGTATATGTAATCATCGCCCTTGGTGATGCGAAATTAAGACAACAGGTTGTGCGAAAAATCACTAATAAGCATGTGAAGTTTCCGGTCATCATCCACCCGTCTGTTATCGTGCAGGAAACGAAAACCGTCACTATCGGACAAGGCACGATCATTTGTGCCGGTGTCGTGCTCACGAATGACATCAGCATCGGCGAACATGTACTGATCAACCTGAATACGACGATCGGTCACGATGTGCGTGTCGGTGATTGCAGTGCCCTGATGCCGGGTGTGAACCTTGCCGGGAATGTGAGGATTGGACAAGCGGTACTGATCGGATCGGGAAGCAATGTGCGTAACAATGTGAACATCGCTGATAGCGCCACCGTTGGAATGGGAAGTGTTGTGTTACACGACGTGGGTGCTGGTGAAGTCGTGGCCGGCGTTCCGGCAAAAAAGATCAGATGATGAAAGATTTTTCATGGCACGAATTCAGGCCTTCAATCATTTTCCTCGTTAAGTTCATCGGACTGTATTTGGCCGGCAATCTTCTTTACGGCTTTTTTATTACTGCTTATGAGCCGCGACCTGATCCTGTGACGCATGTAGTCGCAGTTCATTCAGCGCAGGTACTGAATTATCTGGGCGAAACGGTCACCACACGCGATGGCGATAAAAAACCGATCACCAGTTTACTGAGCGAAAACCAGGCAATCCTCGATATCTATGAAGGTTGCAATGGGATCAATGTCGCAATCATTTTTCTTGCATTCATCGTCGCCTTTGGCCCGTTTAAATGGCGCATGCTTTGGTTCTCCTTAGTGGGAATGGTGATCATCCACCTCACAAACCTCGGACGAATTGTTTTACTTTTCGTAATCGCGCGTTATCATCCCGACTACATGTATTTCATGCATAAATATTTTTTCACAGCCGTTATTTACTTCGCTGTGTTTGTGCTGTGGTTGTTCTGGGTGAAATTATTTTCCATCAAGAAAAGTGCAACGTAATATACTTTTCAGGATCGTTGTTGGTTTTGCCTGCGTGCTCGCATTGCTGCTGATCTTTCTTTTTCAAAGGGTTGATGTGGCTGGCGTTTTGAACCTGGCTTCCGCATCGATCGACAAATTCCTGATCAACCGGAGCATCAGGTTTTTGCTCAATGACTTTTTCGCAATTGGTTTGATCTATGCGTTGTTCGGCGAAAGAAAATATGTAGTGTTTGCGATCTGGGTACAGGTGGTGGGAATGGTACTGTTTCTGTTTCCATACTTTGTGCTTAAAATATATTTTCCACGTTACAACGGCCCTCTTATTAGTTTTCTGCATCGGTTGATATTGAATCCAACGCTGTTGTTGTTGTTGATCCCGGCGTTGTATTATCAGCGGAGGATGGGGAGGGGGAGTAGTGGTTAGCGCTTGGCTATTAGCCATTGGCTGTTGGTGTGCTGGCCATTAGTTATTGGCTGTTAGTTGTTGGCGGAGTTATATTCCTGGTTCAACACGGGTGCTGAATGGTTGGGACGAGCAGATCCGTTCGCTCGCTGCTGGCAGCCGCGCAAAGCCATGCTCAGGATCGGTGTCGTCACCGCGCGTTGTGTATTCAGAGGCAAACGGGTATGTGAAGGGCGCCGAAGAATCTCCATTGAGGCGTCCGGTTCAAGACAGCGCACCAGCGTACGCGTTCGACCAGTTAGCCGCTGAACGGGAAACCCTAATGTGATTGACGATTGACGACTAACGATTACTAACGATTTTTGATTTTCGATGTGTTGGGTAATGAAGCGCCGCGTCAACGGCTGCGCGTCTGCGGTGATTCGCATTAGTTTTTTTCGAAGGAGTAGCCAGGAAAGTGATACTACTTGCTGATCGTGCGTTCTTGAGGGGATCCCGCAGACAACGTGTGCACTTCATAGGAAAGGTGTAGTCGCGGGAAGACGGTTTCGGATTATATTTTTTTTGGGCCGAACAAGTCGGCCATGATTACTTAAACGACTAATCGTAGGCCAATTGCCGAAGACAATCTTTGCGGTCTTGTATTTTAATTTTAGAGTAGTTACTGTTATAGTTCGCAGGCGAGGGACAGGTGACTCTGCTATTTCTCTGCGATTACTCTGCGTGGCGTTAGCGGCTGCGTCTCTGCGGTGATTCGCATTAGTTTTTTCGAAGGAGTAGCCAGGAAACTTACTCTAACCTAGAGGTTCGCTAGTTCGGTTATACATTTTAATGATATCGCCCTATCTTTGCGAGCTATGAAAGAAAAAGTGTGGTTATCCTCGCCCCACCTGGGCACCGAAGAATCAAAGTTTGTGCAGGAGGCATTTGATACGAACTGGGTATCGCCGGTTGGTCCGCACCTTGAAGCATTCGAGACGGCGCTGTCCAGTTACAATGACATAGGATATTGCGCTGCGTTAAGTTCGGGAACCGCCGCCATCCATCTTGCACTGATATTGCTGGGCGTGGAGCGCGGCGACGAGGTGATCTGCTCCAGTTTTACATTTTCAGGATCGTGTAATCCGATCATGTACCAGCATGCGACGCCCGTATTTGTGGATTCAGAAGCTGAAACATGGAACATGGATCCTGCATTGCTCCGCGAAGCAATTGTAGACCGGATAGCTAAGGGCAAAAAGCCGAAAGCAATAATTATTGTCCATCTCTATGGAATGCCGGCCAAGATCGATCAATTGATGGCTATTGCGCGTGAATTTGAAATTCCTGTGATCGAAGATGCCGCTGAGGCGCTTGGCTCGCACTTCCAGGGTAAAAAGCTTGGTACATTTGGAGACCTCGGCATTTTCTCATTCAACGGTAATAAGATCATCACGACTTCAGGCGGCGGGGCGCTTGTATCTGAAAATCGCGAGTGGATCCAGAAAGCGAAATTCCTGGCCACCCAGGCCCGTGATCCTGCTCCGCATTATGAACACAGTCATGTTGGCTATAACTATCGTCTCAGCAATATCAGCGCAGGCATTGGTCGGGGACAAATGATGGTACTAAACGAACGCATTCGCCAGCGGCGGTCTGTTTTCGTTCGTTACCTGAATGCATTTGCGGCAATTGAGGGCATCACTTTTAACCATGAACCAGCCGGTGGCTTCAGCAATCGCTGGCTAACGACAATTCTCGTTAACGCGGATTTACTGGAAGGTACGACGCGTGAAGAGATCAGGCTGGTGTTAGAAAAGGAGAACATCGAATCACGCCCATTATGGAAGCCGATGCACCTACAGCCCGTGTTCAATGGGGCCCCTTCATACACCTCCGGTGTTAGTGAAATCCTTTTTAGGGATGGTCTTTGTTTGCCGTCGGGTTCGAACATGTCAGAGGCTACCCAGGAGCGGGTAATAGCCCTTGTCGGTGAGCGGGTTACTTCCGTAAAAAACGCGGGATAAACGTTGGGATTCTCGCCTTTACTGGTTTTTTCTCTTAATTTTGGTTTTACTCTTTTATTATCTATAGGATGAGGCATTTTTATCTTCTTGCTGTACTTTTTCTGATCAGTGCCGGGGCTTTTGCACAGTCAAATGGAGATTATCGGTCGGTTCAATCGGGCGATTGGAATGACGCCGCTTCATGGCAGGTATTTGACGGTTCATGGGTCGGGGCATCGACGAGCCCCGATAATACCGATAACTTAATTACAATCCGTAATAGTCATGAAATTACCGTCACTGCTAATGTGACCGTGGATCAAACTCTTATCGAAAATGGTGGCATTGTTACGGTTGATGCTGGAGTGACCCTTACTCTTGGAAATGGCGCCGGAAACGACATAAACGTAGCCGTTGGAGGGGAATTTAATTTAAATGGCATAGTAAATACAGGCTCTGGAATTAGTGGCAATACCAATAGATTTAGGGTTTTCGGAACGTTAAACAATAACGGTAGCTTTTCCTCAGTAACGGCAGTTAAACTGATATTTGAAGCTGGCTCTCATTACTACCATTTGTTTAATGGCACCGCGTCACACTCAATTCCCTTGGCGACATGGAATTCAACTTCGACTGTGCATATTGTTGGTTATACTTCAGGGACAATTACACCTTCCGGCTTAGGTCAGAGTTTTTCAAATTTTATTTGGGATTGCCCAGACCAGAGTGACTACCTAGATCTTGGCGGTGCGCCAAGTAGCATCACTGGGAATTTCGTCATTAATGATACCGGAGGTGGCGGCTTTTATTGGAATCAAGGGAGTGGCGTTAACACATCGTTCAATATCGGTGGTGATTTTCTAATGGCGGGCGGCGTAGTTGGATTCATTGGCTCTACCGGTTCGACTGGCACCCTACAAATAGCAGGTAATTTGGAAATTACAGGCGGATACCTGCAAATAGCTGAAGATGTAGACGCGACCGTCGATATTGCATCGGATCTACTATTGAGCGGTGGCGCGCAACTTGAATTTGCTTCATTAGGCGCGACAACTACCATTGATCTCATCGGAGATTTTCAACAAACAGGAGGCGATATATTTATTAGCGATGGCCTTGGAAATCTAAACTTTGTGGGCACAGCCCAAAATTACGAGTCATCTGTGGCGCCGGCTGGCGCTTTGAACTATGATGTTGCTATCGGCACTACCGTTACATTGGCGGGGGCCAGTAGCAATTTTTTGGGTGGGGCCGGAACATTTGACCTTCGCGGAACTATTGAGCTAGGATCAACGAGTGCAGCTGGCGCTCTTCAAAACTCTACCACTGCGGGAAACGTAAGGGTCAGTGGCGTGAGGACTTACCATTCAGGTGCGGTCATTGTCTACCATGGTACCGCTGCGCAGTTTATTGGAACTGGCCACCCATCAAATGCCGGTGTTAAAACAACAATCGACAATTCCTCGGGCGTAACACTTGCTGCAGATGTAACTATCAACGGTGAGTTGGAGTTGCTAAGTGGTAACCTAAGCTTATCTTCAAGAACTCTTACTATCAATGGCAACTTCATCCCGACTTCAGGTTCTTTAGCTTTAAGCTCCACCTCAAGCATAGTGGTCGGTGGTTCCGGCACGTTCACAACTTTGCCTCTAACCGGAAGCTCCACCTTGAACAACCTCACGATCAACCGCAGCGGCATCACCGTTGCCCTTGATCGTGATCTTACCATCGATGGTACATTCACACATACATTAGGTAATCTCGATTTCAGCGATGACGACTTTACAATTAACGGCAACTATGCCAACGCAGGTGGCCAATTCCTGTTCAATAGTGCATCTACTTTAACTGTGCGTGGATCTGGTACGGTTAACGCGCTTCCGTATGGCTCTACAACCATTGGCAGTTTTACACTGAACAATACCAATGGAGCATCGTCGTCAAATCCGATCACCATCGCGAACACGATCACGCTGCAAAACGGCGCTTATACAGGCACTGGAGCGATAACCATGGCCAATGGCTCTACCTTTGTTCGCGGTGATGGCTCCACAACGCAGGCTATCAACTCGAGTGGGTCCTACAACCTCATCTATAATGGGTCGGGCACCGTCACGCCTGGAAACGAATTGCCTACGTCAACAACGGCGTTAAATGATCTCACCGCAGGAACTTCTGTAACGCTTAACAGGAATATTACGGTTAACGGCACGCTAACACTTTCGAACGGAACCTTTGACGCAGGAACATTCACTGTAACCCTGGAGGGCAATGTTGTTTCGAATGCTTCTGTGGATTTCGATGACGCCACTTTGATCTTTGGCGGAAATACTACCATATCCGGAACAATCGATCTTAATCTTGACGATTTCACCGTGAGCACCGGATCAACGCTCAACCTGGGAACAGGCACGATGATCAATGTATCTGGTAACATCACCAATAACGGCACGATCAGCGGCGGCACCTCCACGGTCACTTTTGACGGCGTCACGGTAATTGATGGCGGTGGTACTGCATCCCCAAAGGGATCATTCCATAACATTGAGATCAGCGGTTCGTTAAGTGTTGATTGTGCTCTGTGCGTTTATCCTACTAACCCTTATGCGATTTTCGTTTCCGGTAATTTCATCGTTCAACCGGGCGGTGTGTTTATCGCTAATGAAAGCACTGTTCAGCTTAACGGTGTCAGCCAGTCGATGGCGATGGATGGCCAGAGTTTCTTTGATCTTTCATTGCAGGGAACAGGAACTGTAACGCTATCAGAAGAACTCGACGTGTTACAGGATCTTACCATTGGTTCCACGGCTACCTTATCAACAGGGGTTGGAAACGAAACAATTTATCTTGGCGACGATTTCATTATTAACGGGACGTTTACGCCAAACTTTGGAACTGTCATATTCAATGGCACCGCCGGTCAGGCTATTTCCGGCAGCGCTACTACCATTAATTTTTATAACATCGACCTTGACAAGCCTGCTACAACAAACTTCTCTATCGAATCAAATTGTAATCTGCAGAATGCATTTACATTTACCTCAACAGAGGCCTATAACGTAGATTTCGACGGGCTATCGTCTACTACCGCAAAAATGACATTGATCTCTGATTTCGCAACAGGCCGCACCGGTCACATCATGAATATTCCGGATGCAATAACTCTTAGTGGAAACATTATCACCCAGCGGTACATGGAGCCTTCGCCTGACGGGGCAAGGATCTATCGTTATATCGCGTCACCAGTTCAGGGGGCCACAGTGGCGATGTTGCAGGACGATTTTCCTGTCACCGGCACATTTACAGGACGCTCAACATGCTCCGCTTTTGCCGCAAATGCGCGCAACATGTATTATTACAACGAGGCGGTTACGGGCAGCAGCGCCAACGGATACGTCGGGTTTCCGACATCCACTAATACGGAAGCAATGACATCCGGACGGGGTTACGCTGTGCAGATGTGCGATGGCGTAAGCGTCATTAACTGGGAGGTATCGGGCACAGTCAGAAGGGGCACCGCCGCGCTTCCGGCTACTATGTCAGTAAATTACACCAACTCAGGTCTGCCGAACGATGATGGTATGAACCTGGTCGGCAACCCATTTCCTGCACCCATTGATTGGGGAAACGAGAATAATGCTACGACACCTGCAGGATGGACGAAAACGAATATCACTAATTCTTTCTGGGTTAGGCATAACAAAGAGAACACACTTGCGGTGTACAACGGCGACACAGGCCTGGGCACCAATGGCGCCATCCGCTACATCGCTATAGGCCAGGCGTTCTGGGTGCAGGCGATCGGTTCTGGTCCTTCATTAACCGCTTTGGAATCCGTAAAAGTCAGTGAACAGCCTGAATATCTCCGCGAGAAGGCATTGCCCGAGGTGCTGCGCATCACCTTGGTAGCCGAAAACCTTGGCGATGAGATCATTCTTCACTTTAACGACCGGGCGGAAGACGGACCAAATTCATTTGGAGATTCACGCAAATTCCTCAATGAGAAAATAAACCTTTCATCGTTTGCCCAGGGTGATTCCACAATCCAACTCGCGATTAATTCAATGTCTCCTTTTACTTGCGTGAAGCCAGTAGGGTTGCGCATCAGTGATGTTGATCCTGGAACATATGCGCTCTCTTTTGCGGGCTTTTCGACTTTTGAAAATACGTCCATTGTTCTGGTCGATCTTTATGCCGGAACAACGACAACAATCAGTGAAGGGACGGCTTATGCCTTTGATGTCACCGCAGATTCGGCAAGTTTCGGTGCTTCACGATTCCAGGTATATTTTAACAAAGGCGAGACGATCCGGGCCGTCACGGCATCTGAGGATCTGATCTGTGCTTCTGAGGCCCTGAACATTACCGTTGAGAATCCGCAAGCGGGGTTAACCTATTTTGTTACGTTGGCTGATGGATCGATCGTAAGTGCGAAGGTAGAGGCTGAAACCTCATCTTCTTTGGTGATCCCTGTCAACCTCGTAAATGGCCATTACACAATTAACATCAATGCCGAACAACCAGGATGTTCGGCGATCCCGGTAGCGAAGCTCGACGACATCAATATTATCGCCGTGCCGCAGGTGGATGAAATTCAGTCTAACAGTTCTTGTGGAGTAGGACAGGTTACGTTTAACGTCGAGACTGTGGGCGAAGCGACTGGATTTAACTGGTATGCTGAATCAGGCGAGTTACCCGTCGCTCAGACACAGGAAGGTGAGTGGACAACACCTTCACTCGATCAATCAATGGTTTATTTTGTAGCGCCTGTTAACGCAATGGGGTGCGAAGGTCAGCGGCAGGAAATACGTGCAGAGGTTAAACCATTACCAGTGATAACGATCGCCAATAGTGGAAGTCATTTGCACGCCTCAGGAGGTGCTTATCAATACATCTGGTACCTGGATGGTGAAGAAATAGCCGGCAACGTTTCATCTATCGAAATCACGGAACCGGGCGAGTATTCGGTGAGCGCAACCGCCAATGGCTGCACCGCTGCGCTATCGGCGAAGGTTTCATTTGAGGAACTTGGCGATCAACGGATTCAACTTTCACCAAACCCTGCGACAAGCTTCGCTAAATTGAAGGTGTATTCCTCCGCACCTGAACTTTCAATTAAAGTTCTCAGTTCTACTGGTCGCCATGTTTTTTCATTGACTCCTGAAAAAACCGCAGAAAATCTGTTTGAAGCCAATATCGATGTTTCAAGCTTCCCTGGCGGCTATTACATTCTAATGGTATCGGAGGAAGGAGTCATTCATCATAGACGATTTATCAAGCAATAAATGCGAAAGACTGTCATTACCTTGTTCTTAGTATTGGGTGCATGCTCATTGTGGGCTCAACCGAACATTCCGCCAGATCCGCCATCAGCAGCGGTGCCGTTTGAAGGACTTGGATTTCTTCTCGCTGCCGGTGGGTTGCTTGGGTTCAATAAAATCAAAAAGCATTTTAAAAAATAGATACGTTCGTGTCGCCGATCAGTAAGGTAGTCAACAAGCTTACCATTCTGCCCCGCTGGGTTATTATGGTCATCGACCTGCTGCTTGTTGGTTTGTCGATGGGCTTTGCATACCTGCTGAGGTTTAATTTCAATCTCCAGGAGATCGAGCAGTTTCATCCTATTGCCGCCATTACCACTTATAGTCTTGCAGCTTTTATCGCTTCGCTCATTACACGTAGTTATGCAGGCGTAGTACGATTTACCGGCGTGGATGACGGGCTTCGTCTGATTTACACAACGCTTCTCTGCTCAGTATTTTCCTTTACGGTTAATCTCATTTACTACTATAACTTCTCGAAGAATTTAATCCCATTCTCAACTTTACTAATTGCAGGCTTTGTGTCGTTCCTGCTGTTGTTTTATTACCGGCTCATCGTTAAAAGCATTTTCACTTATTTCAAGTCGGATCCAAACAAGAAGAATAACGTTTTGATTTTCGGCGCTGGTCAGCTTGGCATGAGTACAAAACAGGCGTTGACGGCGGATGTAAAAGGTAAGTACAAAGTCATTGGTTTTCTTGAAGACGACACGAAAAAAATCGGAAAGGAAGTAAACGGGTTGAAAATATACCCATCTCGGTACCTGCCGAAGCTGGCGAAGGATCAACACGTGAAAGAACTGATCATCGCTGTCAAAGACCTTTCGCCGGCACGTAAAAATAGTCTCGTTGATGTTTGCCTTCGCTACCAGATCAAAGTCAAAGTCGTTCCATCGGTTGACGACTGGGTTTCCGGCGACATCAAGTCAGGCCACATTCGGGAAGTAAATATTGAAGACCTGTTAGGACGCACGTCGATAAGCATCGAAGATCATGATCTGATCTCCTCGCTGAAAGGAAAGCGTGTGTGCATCACTGGTGCTGCAGGGTCAATAGGGAGTGAGATCGCGAGGCAGGTGCTGAAGTATGCGCCAAAGGAGGTCATTCTCATCGATCAGGCGGAATCGGCAATGTACGAGCTTCAACGCGAATTGATCGAGTACTCACGTGCTACCCAAACATTTTTTTATCTCGGTGACATCGGCGACGAAAGCCGGATGACACGATTGCTGGAGGAACATCGACCTGAGATATTGTTTCATGCGGCGGCTTATAAGCACGTGCCGTTGATGGAAAGCAATCCGTCAGAAGCGATCAAGACCAACATACTTGGAACCAAACTACTTGCGGACCTTTCGATAAAGCTTAAAGTCGAGCGTTTTGTGATGATCTCAACGGACAAGGCTGTCAATCCTACCAATGTGATGGGGTGCTCAAAGCGCATTGCTGAGATCTATGTGCAGTCGATGAACAACCACCTGATTCATACCGGCAACGCTCATACCCGGTTTATTACGACAAGATTTGGGAACGTCCTTGGATCAAATGGCTCTGTTATTCCGCTGTTCAAAAAACAAATTGAGATGGGTGGACCTTTGACGGTCACCCATCCGGATGTGATTCGATACTTTATGACAATTCCCGAGGCATGCAGGCTTGTGCTCGAGGCTGGCGCCATGGGTAAAGGGGGAGAGATATTCCTCTTCGATATGGGCCGCCCCATGAAGATCTATGACCTTGCCCGTAGGATGGCGTTGCTTGCGGGAAAAGAACCCGGCAGAGACATCGACATTGTATTCACCGGTCTGCGGGACGGAGAGAAGTTATATGAAGAGCTTTTAAACGATACAGAGAATACCATACCGACACATCACAGTAAAATATTGAAGGCAAAGGTAGCAGAACATGCCTACCCCGAGGTTTTGAAAGATGTTGAGTTACTAGGCGATCTGATCCACGATAACAATGAGCTGAAGATGGTGGCGATGATGAAAGAAATGGTACCAGAATTCAAAAGCAATTACTCAAGATTTGAAGTGCTCGATCAGGGGTGATATAGGTTTCATGTTTCAGGTTTCAGGTATTAGTGTCCGGGGAAATTTTCTTGCTAGCCTCGTGTTTGACACTACCCGTTCGCACGGTAATGCCATAACTTTCTCACTTGTTTCGAGTGCGGCTGGCTGTCCACGAAAAGAGCGGAATTTGCGGGCATGTGCAAGGGTGCGGCTAGCGCGGGAAGCAAATTCGGTTTTCGTGGCTCCCTTTTACTCGTACCCACATATGCATGCCGCACAACCCCTCGTGAGACCTCATACCCGCAGCCATGCTCGTATGCCTTCGTGTTCTTTTGGTCACTTTTCTTTTGGGTGAGCAAAAGAAAAGTAACACCAGTAGCCTTATCATAGCACAGCCTCTATTCAGTACCGTCGAGAAATCGATGAATTCATCTGTGAAATGAGGTTTTATCAAATTCTTTTATTTTAACCGGACAGTAATGGTTTCATGTTTAAGGTTAGCGCAGCCAATCATCCATTCCCGGATGAATATCTATCGATAAATTTATTAGCTGAATAAGACTGATTCGGGTTGAAGCACGTGATAGAAAATAATCATGTTCCCGGGGAGCGTTTTTCGAGGAATGAGTTCTTGAAGACGAAGTGATTCCGCCGAGCCGAGTGATTGGTTCCCCACGAAGTGCCAATACGTATTCAGCGCAGACACACGCCACAATGTGAGCGCTTTATTCGCCGCCGCTCTGGGGGAATTTATCGTTTGCGTCGATTGGCCTTACGTTTCTGCGTATAAAGCTTGCGTTGCGTTCGGAAGATCTCCGTTGGCATGTAGTACTGAAGGGTAACGTTCATGATAAAGTAGCCGTCATCATTGGCCGGATTACCACGTTTCCCTACTTCCGTAGGCCGTGACGGCTGGGTTCCAATCTCAGGACGGCGGTCTGAAAGAGCGCGCGAGAGATCACTTTTTAAAATAGCAGGATCAGGGTATCGGGTGCTGCTGACGTCGTCGAGGTAGTCCGTAAATGTTTTACGGTAACCACCCTCGATCAGCACGTTAAAGAAAGGATCCACCTTTATTCGTGCGCCCAATCCAAAAGGTATCACTGGTTGAAAACGGCTGTATTTGACGCCCTCTGTTTCAAGTGGCGCCAACGCATGCCATTCACCCTGATACTCTGCCTTTGGGTTAAAATGCAGCATACCAACACCGATAAATGCGTGAAGGTTGATTCCAGGCCGTTGATAGAACCTTGATCCATTGGGAATAAGGCTCACCGCAGCAGTCATATTAACTTCCCAATTACTGGATCTGAAATGGAGATTGCGCTCTACCCGGTCATCATTTGCTGTTTTGTCGCTTCCGGCGGTCTGGAACCAGGTTGCGCCGGCACGAACGCTGATGCGTGGTAAAATGTAATATTCCGCTGTAACGGCGATGTTAGGTTTTACTTTTCCGAATTCGCGCGGATCTACCATGTCGCCCTGATAATAGGCGATGCCGGATCCAGCGCCCAAAAGAAAGTTTCTATCGCGTCTTACTGCATAAAAGCTTTGGGATTCAGCCACAAACGGGACTGCCGTAGCGATTACCAAAAGCAGTAAAAACACCCTTTTCCGCATGGCTGGTTATGATTTGATCACAATATAGTGAATCGGATTAAAAGTTTGCGCCGAGCACTTCCTTCACACGCATCGCCGCGTCCTTCAACAGAATAGCCGATTTCACTTTCAGACCTGATTCTTCGATGATTTTGGCGCCTTCTTCAGCATTCGTTCCCTGCAATCTTACGATAATCGGCACATTGATGTTACCGATCTTCTTGTAAGCCTCGACAACACCATTTGCAACCCGGTCGCAACGCACAATACCACCAAAAATGTTAATCAGAATGGCTTTTACGTTCGGGTCTTTCAGGATGATGCGGAACCCGGCCTCAACTGTTTCGGCATTTGCTCCACCTCCCACATCAAGGAAATTTGCGGGCTCACCGCCTGAGATTTTAATGATATCCATTGTCGCCATCGCGAGGCCGGCACCGTTGACCATACATCCTACATTTCCGTCGAGCTTTACGTAATTAAGGCCTGCTTTTCCGGCTTCGACTTCCAATGGATCTTCTTCCGAGATATCGCGAAGCTCAGCCAGATCCTTGTGTCTGTAAAGTGCGTTATCGTCAAGGTTCACCTTCGCGTCAACAGCGAGGATCTTATTGTCAGATGTTTTCAGTAAAGGATTGATCTCGAACATCGATGCGTCAAGTCCGAGATACGCGGTGTACAATGAATGAATGAATTTCACTCCTTCCTTGAATGCATTTCCTTCCCAACCCATCGCGAAGGCTATCTTACGCGCCTGGAATGGCTGAAGACCGATCGCAGGATCAACCCACTCTTTCACGATTTTTTCAGGATGTGTCTCGGCCACTTCTTCGATGTTCATCCCGCCTTCAGTAGATGCCATGATCACAGGACATCCTTTTGAACGGTCGAGTAGAATGCTCATATAATATTCTTTCGGCTCTGCTTCTCCTGGGTAATAAACGTCCTCAGCGATGAGAACTTTGTTTACTTTTTTTCCTTCGGGACCAGTCTGCAGTGTCACGAGGGTTCCGCCAAGAATGCCTTTCACTTTTTCAGGAACTTCAGCGATACTTTTCGCAAGCACGACACCTTTTGAACCAGTCTCTTTCACAACACCTTTACCACGACCACCTGCGTGAATCTGTGATTTAATTACAAACCACTTTGTTCCGGTTTCAGACTGCAGTTCTTTTGCAGCGTTGATGGCGCTGTCGAACGTATCGGCTACAATTCCGCGTTGAATAGCAACACCATAACGTTTGAGAATTTCTTTACCCTGGTATTCGTGTATGTTCATGAACGATAGATTTGGCGTGAAACTACACGTCTAAGTTGAAAGTTCAAAGAATTCCAGGTTCAAGTTTCAAATTGGAGATTTCGGATTTTCATGACCAGGTTCTTCTCAGCAGATCCATTCCTCGCGCAGCCCGCACCCAGTTCAGGGTAAGTCGCGTACTACGACGGCGTTCGGCTACGTGCTTGCAAGTTATCGCCTCCAGCTACCCTTTACGACCGTGAAAGGAATGATGATGGGAGAGGTGCGGCTGGCTCAGCCAACGGCGAGGGTGCGGTATGCATTAGTGCTGGGAGCATCGTTGGCTGTCCCCTTCTCTTTTGTTTCTTTTCTCTTGGGGAAGCAAGAGAAAAGAAAGCAACGATGATCCTTGATCTCCAGATGAACGCCGCCTCCTTGACATCATAGCGCCAAACGAAGGCAAGCATTCCGTTCCGGGTTCCGACCAATCCGAAACACATTAGTTGAGATCCTTCGGCGCAGCGCGCTTCGCTAATTCTTGGATCGACACCGCGCGGGCAGAGCTAAAATCTTAGTTTATCTTAATTCTAAAATTTAACTTCTAAATCCTAACTCATTTAACAATCTGCCCGTCTTTGATCTCAAGCGTTCTGTCGGCCATCCGTGAAAGTTCACCATTATGTGTTACGATGACGAAGGTTTGATCCAAATCCTTGCGTAACTGGAAGAATAAGTTGTGAAGCTCAAGGGCATTTTTTGAATCAAGGTTGCCACTGGGCTCGTCTGCAAGGATCAGGTCGGGAGAGTTGATCAACGCACGGGCCACGGCTGTACGCTGCTGTTCGCCGCCAGACAATTCCGATGGTTTATGGTCTTTCCTCGATTCAAGGCCGAGCATGACAAGTAAATCGTCAGCACGTTTGCGCACAGTACTTTCATCTTTTCCGGAGATGAGTCCGGGTATCATCACGTTCTCTAATGCCGAGAACTCAGGGAGTAGATTATGGAACTGGAAAACAAATCCGATCGATTTGTTGCGAAATGCGGCAAGCGCTTTAGATGTTTGCCCAAATACATCGTGATTGTTGATGTGTACTTTTCCATTATCAGGTGTATCGAGGGTTCCAAGAATATGCAGGAGCGTGCTTTTGCCGGCACCCGATGCGCCGACGATCGCGACGATCTCGCCTTTCTTGATTTCCAGGTCAATATTTTTTAAAACCTGTAATTGTCCGTATGATTTCTGAAGTCCTTTTGCCTGGAGCATGATCGAAGAAGCGTAAAAGTTGAAAGGTAAGCAAATGAGATTTCAGATTTCAAATTTCGGTTTGTGATTTAGCGTGGTGATTGCGTTGTTGTTTGATCTGAGATGACACGATTCGACCGCTTCAGGGCTCGGCGGATGTTTCACATCCTTCCATCCGATCACCATCTACATTAAACATCCATATCGAAGATGGTTCAATATCCGACCCCTGATCGGAGGTAGCGTTACGCGATCCGGTCTAATGCGCGAGGACTTCCGTTTCGACCTCTTCCACCTCGACTAATCCTTTGTCGTTAATTGAGGTGAGCCTTACTTTCTTCAGATCGTTGATCAGCAGCGGATCGTATTTCGCTGTTACGCGGATATAGTTCTCGGTGAATCCATGCATTCGTCCTTCTTCAATGTCATTTTCGAAAAGGACAGTTGAGGTGTTTCCAAGATTTTCCTCGTAGAACTTACGACGCTTTTTGTCGGAAAGAATGTGAAGCATCTTTGAACGTTCTGCGCGCTGCGCTGGTGAAACGGATCCATCCATTGTCGCGGCCAGCGTGTTGTCTCGTTCTGAATACGTGAATACGTGGAGGTAGGAAATATCGAGTCCATTCAGGAACTCATATGTTTCAAGGAAGTCTTCATGTGTTTCGCCAGGAAATCCAACAATAACATCCACGCCAATACAACAATGCGGCATCAATGATTTGATCGTTGATACCCGATCGATATACAATTCACGCAAATACCTTCTGCGCATCAGCTTCAAAATCTTATTGGAACCTGACTGAAGCGGAATATGAAAATGTGGAACGAACTTCTTCGACTTCGCGACGAACGAAATGATTTCATTACTCAGCAGATTAGGCTCAATGGAAGAAATACGAAAGCGGTCAATATTTTCAACCTGATCAAGCGCCTGGATCAGACCCAGAAAATTTTCAACACGTTTTCCTTCTTGAATACCAAAGTCGCCGGTGTTAACACCCGTCAACACAATCTCTCTTACTTCTGTTTTCGCTATCTCATTGGCCGTGCGAACGATGTTAACAATGCTGTCACTTCTGCTCTCGCCGCGCGCAAGCGGAATTGTACAAAATGAGCACGAGTAATCACATCCGTCCTGCACTTTCAGGAACGTTCGTGTTCTGTCGTTGATCGAGTAGGAGGTATTAAACTTTGTCGCCGCTTCAATGTCTGTGGCGAACACCTGTGGCTGTGGTTTGCGGACAAATCCGTCGAGTAATTCGTGTAATCTGAATTTCTCGGCAGCACCAAGTACGGCGTCGACACCCGGGATCTCTGAGATCTCTTGCGGCTTGAGTTGCGCATAGCAGCCAATGATGGCAACATAGCCCTCGGGGGAAATAGCCCTCGCTTCACGAACGATTTTATGACATTTTTTGTCTGCGTTTTCGGTAACGGAGCAGGTGTTGATGATGAAGATATCCGGCGTGTCGTTGAAGTCGACTTTTTTATAGCCCTTTTCTTCGAACATCCGCGAAATCGTGGATGTTTCCGAGTAGTTGAGCTTGCAGCCAAGGGTATAAAAAGCGACTTTCTTCATGTGCAGACCGCAAAGATAATAAATGCGTTCTTCACATCATTCAAAATCCCGCTTTCAGTTTTCCATTGGAGACACCCATCAGGTTGCAAAGCGCATAAAGCAGCCGTGCGCCGACATTTGCATCCCAATCATCATCGCCGGGCGCAACTTCATTCAGGTCGAAACCGATGATCTTCTTTCCGCTTTTTACGACGCGCTTTAACAGAAATATTACCTGCTCATATTCGAGGCCTCCGGCTACCGGCGTCCCTGTGTGCGGGCAAAGTTTAGGATTTAATCCGTCGATATCGAAGCTGATGTAAACTTCCTTCGGTAGCTGACTAATGATATCATCGCAGATCGTCGCCCACGATTTGCCTTCATAAAGATGATCCTTAATATCCTGATCAAAATACGTTGCGATTCTACCGCCAGCGCGTTTCATCATCTCAAGCTCCTCTTCACAATAATCACGAATACCAACCTGTACTAATCGTCCTACCGCGGGAATCTTAAGCGCGTTGTACATGATTGATGCATGCGAGTAAGTAAAACCTTCATAGGCTTTTCGAAGATCTGCGTGCGCGTCGATCTGAAGAATTCCAAAACGCTCGTATTTCTCTGACAATGCCCGAATAAACCCGAGTGGTGTGCTGTGATCGCCACCGAGAAGGCACACAAGCTTTCCCTGTTTAAGATAATTGGATGTTAACGTTTTCAGGTACACATTCAGATTCTCACAGGCTTCGTTCACTTTTGCCACGACGGGGCTATCGGTCTGGACTTTCTCACCAGATTCAAGTGCAGAAATATGTTTGGAAGCAATCTCGCGCAGCGCTGTACTTTCATTCAGCATCTCCTCTGGCACTGGCAACATGGCGATGCCCATCTTCCAGGCGTTGCTGATATCTTTAACAGCGAGATCAACCTGTGCGGATGCTTCAAGTACTGCAGCCGGCCCGCTGGCGGTGCCGCTATGATAAGAAACGGTCACTTCCCAGGGAACGGGAATGACGATGAGTTCTGCGGTTTCCGGTGTAAATGGCAAACCAAAAAGGTTATCGTTGCCACCAGGGGCATTCGGATCAAAGCTTTCTATGATTTGTTCTTTTGTCATATTTATTAACGCAACATTGCGGGGTAAACATATGATAGGAGTATACCGTTTCCTTCACTCACTTCTTTCCATGAATCAATTTCAAAATTGATTGTCACGAGCCCACACGTGACGATGTCACCGATGGTGTTCTTGGTGAGATATTCGGCAAGGTACGTAATGAGGGGGTTATGTCCCACGAGCAGAACAGTCTGAGCGTTGTCATGAATACTTGTAATGCACTCCAGATACGCGCGGGTTGTTGATTCATAAAGCGTGTCGGTGATAATCAGATTTTCGTTTCCTTTTTTCTCTTCCATCACGAGGAGGGCAGTCGCATTCGCGCGAACAGCACTGCTTGTGATGACAGAATCAAGAACAATCTGCTGATCATCGAGATAACTACCGATCAGCTTCGCTTCGTCAATACCCGTCGGACTTAAAAAGCGATCTTTATCATCCTGGCCCGGTTGACGGTCAACACTGTGTGCATGTCGAAGCAGGTGTATTTTTTTGGACATAACGTCGTTAACGCGCGTAAAACTTGGAAAAAAACGAAACGGAAAAAAATTTTTTCGGATTAAAGATCAGATGCTTAACGAACGACCTTTTGTCTATGAGGATGGTTGGCACAACAGTTTCCAAAAAGATTGTCCGCAAAGCCCGGAAGGCCTCGTGAAATTTGATTTTTTAAAAAAATACGGATATTTGGCCTTTTCGAACACGTATTTTCAAGCAATGTCAAAGAATCTTGTAATAGTTGAGTCTCCTGCGAAAGCAAAAACGATTGAAGGATATTTGGGAAAGGATTTCAAAGTCGCCTCCAGCATGGGACACATCCGTGATTTACCGAAAGGTGGAGACGCTATTGATATTGAAAACGGATTTGAGCCAACCTATGAGATCAGTCCTGATAAGAAGGATGTAATTCAGAAACTGAAAAAGCTTGCGCAGGAGGCCGAGATGGTTTACCTGGCGAGCGATGAAGACCGTGAAGGAGAAGCGATCAGCTGGCATTTAAAAGAGGTTCTCGACCTTAGCGATAAAAAAACAAGAAGGATCGTTTTCACAGAAATCACGAAGAAAGCAATTCAAAATGCATTGCAAAATCCGCGTGGTATCGACATTGATCTAGTTAATGCGCAACAGGCGCGACGTGTGTTAGACCGACTTGTTGGTTATGAACTGTCCCCGATTCTTTGGAAAAAAATAGCCACCGGACTTTCAGCAGGACGCGTACAATCAGTAGCCGTGAGGTTAGTAGTGGAGCGCGAACGTGAGATCACCGAGTTCAAGGTAAAGTCATCTTATAAAGTCAATGCAATTTTTGATCTTGGCAAGGGGAAACAACTCGTTGCTGAACTACCTGAGCGTTTTGAAAATGAAAAGTTAGCCGAAGAGTTTCTTGAGTCCTGCAAAGGGGCAAAATTCCAGATCGCTGACTTGCAAACCCGGCCATCGAAACGTTCTCCTGCTCCGCCGTTTACAACATCGACGTTGCAGCAGGAAGCGGCGAGAAAGCTTGGGTTTTCTGTTATTCAAACCATGATGGTTGCTCAGAAGCTTTATGAAGCAGGTAAGATCAGTTACATGCGTACTGACTCTGTCAACCTTTCGGATGAAGCACGACAGGGAGCTGCTAATCAAATCAACTCCGCTTTCGGAAAAGAATATCATCAGCCGCGTCAGTTCAAAACAAAATCATCAGGCGCACAGGAAGCCCACGAAGCCATCAGGCCAACGGATTTTTCGGTTAACAATCCCGGGATGGATCGCAATGCGGAACGTTTGTATGATCTCATTTGGAAACGTGCTATTGCTTCGCAGATGGCGGATGCTGAGCTGGAAAAGACAACCGCTACCATATCGATATCAACAAATCCACGCAACTTCATCGCTACGGGCGAAGTCGTGAAGTTTGAGGGATTCCTGAAAGTATATATGGAATCTGGCGACGATGACGAGGATGAGGAGAACAGCAAAGTGCTTCCACCGCTCAACATCGGACAGGTGCTTACGCTTGACCACATTGTCGCGAAACAGGTATTCACACGTCATCCTGCACGCTATACGGAAGCGAGTCTTGTCAAGAAGCTCGAAGAAATGGGAATAGGCCGACCCTCAACGTACGCGCCGACGATTACAACGGTGCAGAAACGTGGCTACGTTGTCAAGGAGGCGAGAGAAGGGGTGGAGCGCAGATATGGTGTGCTTACACTTGCTGAAAATAAGATCGCTAAAAGAGAGGATACAGAAATAACAGGTGCAGAGAAGAACAAGTTGTTCCCGACAAATACGGCGATGGTTGTGAACGATTTCCTTGTTGAGCATTTTCCAGACATAACGGATTATTCATTCACGTCGAACGTAGAACAAGAGTTCGATGAGATCGCGAGCGGGAAGCTGGAGTGGCAAAAAATGATTGGCGACTTCTACAAGCCATTCCATAAAAAGGTTTCGAAGACGGAACTTATTGAACGTTCGTCGGTGGGACGTGCACGTGAGCTTGGCGTTGATCCTAAAACGGGCAAGACGGTTTATGCGAAGCTCGGCAAATTCGGGGCTTATGTTCAGATCGGTGAAAACCCGGATGACAATGGGGGCGAGAAGCCGAAGTTTGCGAGTCTGCGTCCTGGACAGTTCATTGAGAATGTGACGCTTGAAAATGCGATGGAACTTTTCAAAATGCCTCGTAATCTCGGTGAGTTTGAAGAGAAAACTGTCACTGTCAGCATCGGTCGATTCGGGCCTTACGTATTACACGACAAAAAGTTTGTTTCCATACCGAAAGACCTGGATCCTTACACGATTTCTCTCGAAAGAAGTATTGAATTGATCGAAGCAAAACGTGTTGCTGATGCAAACAAGACGATCAAAGTATTTGCAGAGAATCCCGACATACAAGTATTGAACGGAAGATTTGGCCCCTACATCAAAGCTGGAACGAAGAACGTGAAGATCCCGAAAGGGAAAATTCCGGCAGATCTTACCCTTGAGGAATGTGTAACCCTGGCGGCAAACACCCCTGAAAAACGAGGTCGATTCGGAAGACGCGCCGCAGCTCCGAAGCAAGAGACGCCTGCAAAAACTGCCGCACCTAAGAAGAGCGCCGCGAAAAAGACCGCGAAGAAAACTTCCGTGAAAAAGATAGCTGCAAAGAAAGCAGTGACTGTTAAGAAAAGCGCTCCGGCGAAAAAGAAAGCTGCAAAAAAGAAGTCGACAAAAAAACGCTAGCGGTTAATATCAAAAATCGCGTACAATTCTTTCCTGACGATTTCCATTCCGGTGCTTGCCGGTGCCTGAATCATTTTTAGAAAAGGATAATTTCCAACGTCAGGGAGTTTTGGATCAACGACAAACTTTGGTACATCGTATCGCACATCGTGGATGAGACCTGCTGCAGGATAGACAACCATTGAAGTGCCGACAACAAGAAATGCGTCTGCATTGGACGCCTCTTGCGAGGCAATTTCCATCAGGGGCACTGCTTCACCAAACCAGACGATATTCGGTCGTAACTGTGATCCTTTCTCACACTTGTCGCCAGGCTTTAATTCCCAACCATGAATCGAATAAGTAAGCGTTTCGTCAGCCGTGCTCCTTGATTCAAAGAGGCTTCCATGCAAATGAATGACATGCGAGGAACCCGCACGTTCGTGAAGATTGTCGACGTTTTGAGTGACGATCACTACATCGAAGTCTTTTTCAAGTTCGTAGAGTATTTCGTGCCCGCGATTCGGCTTCACCTCGAGTGCTTTTTTGCGTCGCTGATTATAGAAATCAAGGACAAGCGCAGGATTTTTCCGCCAGCCTTCCGGGGTGGCTACTTCCATTACGTCAAAACCTTCCCATAAACCATTTGAATCGCGGAAAGTCGGGATGCCGCTTTCCGCGCTGATGCCTGCGCCAGTTAACACGACGAGCTTTTTGCGGTCAGCCATTTCTATTTTGCAGTCTGATCCTCCTTACCGAGATCGCGTAAGAACGTGACGAATTTCTCCGTAGCGTAATTGGCCGTTCCGACCTTTTTCATCCGGACCTGGCCCCACTTATCTATGATAAATGTAGTCGGAATCGTTGGGACATGAAGTTGTTTTGGGAGTTCGCTGGCAGGTTGATACACCGGAAATGTAAACTGTTTGTCGCTGATGTATTTTCCAATCTTGTTCTGAGTTTCAGGTCTGTCTATTGAAAGCATCACAAACACAACTTCATTGCTTTTGCCAACGCTGTCATACAATTCCTGAATGGAAGGCATTTCAACCCGGCATGGTCCGCACCAGGTTGCCCACATGTTCAGGAAGATTACTTTTCCTTTCAACTCATTCATGTCAATTGCGTTGTCATCGAGGTCGCGGATTGAAAAATTGTAATCGAAATCTTTGCTGGCTGCGGTGTTGCGTTCCGGTTGTATGTTCATGACGCCGGTTTCAAATAAAGCGGTGCCAGCGAGCACGGAAAGTCCGCTTAACAGGCCGGTATAGCGGAGGACGGCCAGGATAACGAGTGTAATGGCCCATGGCTTGATTGTCTGCCAGATTTTCTGGATACGGGCTTTTGAAAAAATGTCTTTCATCGTGGATTGATAAAGTCAGAATTGAAATTATTCATTTCAACGAGTTCTTTCACATGAATGACAAAATAATACACGATCCGGTTCCCCGGCGTGAGATGGAAGAAGATGGAAATGGATTTTATTGTTGACCGACCAGTTTTTTCCAGTCCTGGAAACGCATGTCAATACGTGACTTAATCTTGTCGTAGTTTTCCCAGCTGTCAACAACATGGTAAATGGATGGCAGCGTTTTCACGAGGATTTCGTCGTAGTCATTTCGATATAGCCCGCCTCCGTAATAATAATAGGTGAACATGTTTCCCTGGCGATTGAAAAGTTCGTAGCCGAGATATCCATCCCATATTTCACTCAGGATCGTACAGGAAATCTCTCTACGTTTGAAGCGGAAGATCTGGTTGGAAGCTTCATCTTCGAAATATTCAGAATATAGATCGGTGTCGATTATCCATCCAAGGTACATACCGATGTGTACGTAAGCCTGTTCAATCGGAAGGGAGTCAGGGAAGTTGCCGAGGAAGTGACTCTTCGCGTTATCGTAGATGGTTTTCTGGATATCAGCTTTCTTTTCCATATAACAATGATAACCCGACAGTGGCAGGAAAACAAACAATTACACGATTTTATGTTGCAACGGACAGCTTAGAAAATGTTGGAAATACAAAGAGAATTTCATATTTAAATAGGGCCTGTTTCGGAATTTGGTTGCTTCGAGTCGCCTCGTCACCGCCTTGCTAGTGGAAGAAGAGATAGCCGACAAATATGCCTGCAATGACTCCGAACAGGTCTGCGATTAGCCCGCCCGTTACGGCGTAGCGCGTGTTTCGAATTCCCACGGAGCCGAAGTACAATGCAAGGATGTACAGGGTGGTTTCGGCGCAGCCGCGGAAAATGCTCGCAACATTTCCGACAAATGAATCCGGTCCATACGTTTTCGCGACCTCAATCATCATGGATCTAGCACCCTGACCGCTGAGCGGTTTCAATAACGCTACAGGTAATGCAGGAACAAAATCTGCGTTTACCCCCATCGCAATTAACGTCCATGCGATGCCTTCTTCAATGTAAGTGAGTACACCAGAGGCGCGAAATACACCGATTCCGACAAGGATACCCACCAAAAATGGAATGATCTTGATTGACGTATTGAAGCCGTCTTTCGCACCTTCAATGAATGTTTCGAAGACAGGTATTTTTCGGCGGAGCCCAAGAGAAATGAATCCGATAATGATCGTAAAGATGATGATGCCGGTGAACAGCGATGATTGTAACTGAACCTGTTCAGTCGTGAGTCCGGTGAAGTAGATGACAATGGCTGCAATAAAGATCAGCATGCCGACAATGTATGCGAGTAATACGCGATCAAACAGATTGATGCGTTGACGGAGGCACACATACAGCAGCCCGAAGAATGTTGAACAAAAAGTTGCGATCAGCGTGGGGATGAAGATACTGGTCGGGTTCACGGACTGCAGCATCGCCCTGTCCGCCATGATGGAGATCGGGATGATCGTAAGCCCGGAAGCATTCAGAACCAAGAACATTATTTGCGCATTTGAAGCCGTGTCTTTGTTGGGGTTGATCTCCTGTAGTTCATTCATCGCCTTCAAACCTAGTGGCGTAGCGGCATTATCGAGTCCTAGTATGTTTGCACTGAAGTTCATAATAATGGATCCGGTCGCCGGATGATTCTTAGGTATCTCCGGAAACAAACGGGAAAAGAATGGGCCGACAAAACGGGAGAGAATGGGTACCATTCCGCCTTTTTCCCCAATGCGCATAAGTCCAAGCCACAAAGACATCACGCCGGCCAGGCCGATCGAAATTTCAAAACCTGTTTTCGCCATGTCGAATGTCGACTTGAGCATGGCAGGAAAAACTGTCGTGTCATTTAGGATGACAAGCTTAAGCAGGGCTACGACAAAGGCGATGAGGAAGAAGGAGACCCAGATGTAGTTTAATACCATGAATGAGGCTTGAGAGCGAAATAAAAGCAATTATATGCGCTTATTCAACCAGCTCTATCCTGCATTAATCAATTGAAGGGTATGGCAGGCGACCATCCCGGCAGTTTCAGTCCGCAACCTGCTTGTTCCAAGGCTGACTTTTTTAAAGCCGTGTTGCAATGCAGTTTGAAGTTCCACAGGCGTAAAGTCGCCTTCGGGGCCGATCAGCACGAGGTACGCGGAATTCGGTGGTGCGGCAGATTTTAACGTCACCGGATTTTCGGCGTCGACGTAAGCAATGAACTTTGCTTCTTGGCCTCCGGAAACGATATCTGCGAACTTTGTTATCTCGTCAATCACCGGAAGTCTCGCTTTGATTGATTGTTTCATTGCGCTGATTGCCACCTTGTCCAGGCGATCTTTGCGGAGATAAGCGCGTTCCGTGTTCTCACACTCGATTAGCGTGATCCTGTCGATGCCGATCTCCACACACTTTTCTACGAACCACTCAATACGATCCGAATTTTTTGTGGGTGAGATCGCAATGTGGATCGAATAGGAGCGGGGTAATTCTTCTTCCACAGCCAACACAGTGAATGTGCATTTAGCGGGATCCGCTGTCGTAATTACCGCGCGATAAAACGAACCCTTCCCATCAGTGAGTCTGATTTCCTCGCCGGTTTTTTTTCTCAACACTTTTACGCAGTGCCGGGATTCTTCCGGATCCAGAAAAAATCTTCCTTCATGGAGATGTGGCTGATAAAAAATGTTCACGCTTAAGCGTATTCCTGATGCAGTTTGTCAACGAGAGCAATATAATCAGTCATCGCCTGATCTTTCGATTTGCCTTTGATCTCGGCCCACGCATCGTACTTTGCAATTGCTTTGAAGTCGAAGCCGCCTGGGCGGTCACCATTAACATCGCCTTCCGTAGCTTGCTTGTACAATGCATATAGTTGCAGTAATTCTTCGTTGCTCGGTCTACGCGTGAGGTCTTTTGATCGGGATACCGCGCTTTCAAACTTTTCTTTTAATTCCATTAGTTGTCAATTAGAGTGTGGCATAAAAATAAAAAAGTTGAGCCACCGGGACTCAACTTTCATTGATATGTTTTCGCGAAGTTACTTTCGTTTGTTCATCTCAACGTAAGGGCGCAGTTTTTCACCGACGTAGAGCTGTCTCGGTCTTCCGATTGGCTCCTTGTTTTCACGCATTTCTTTCCATTGTGCGATCCAGCCTGGCAGACGTCCCATGGCGAACATTACTGTAAACATGTCGACAGGGATGCCAAGGGCTCGATAGATGATGCCGGAATAGAAATCGACGTTGGGATAAAGTTTGCGTTCAACGAAGTAAGGATCCTTCAGCGCAGCTTCTTCCAGCTTTTGTGCGATCTCCAGTACAGGGTCATTGATGCCCAGCTTTTTGAGTACGTCATCTGCAGCCTTCTTGATGATCTTCGCGCGCGGGTCGAAGTTTTTATATACGCGGTGACCAAATCCCATCAGGCGGAAACCGCTGTTCTTATCTTTCGCTTTGTTGATCCATTTTTCGGTATCGCCACCATCTTGTCTGATATTTTCCAACATCACAATTACCTCTTGATTCGCGCCGCCATGCAACGGGCCCCAAAGTGCGTTGATACCTGCTGAAATTGACGAGTAGATACTTGACTTGGAGGATCCGACGATGCGAACCGTTGAAGTAGAACAATTCTGCTCATGATCTGCATGAAGGATAAGTAGTTTGTCCAATGCATCAGCTACGACGGGGTCAACTTCATATTGTTCGGCAGGAAGCGCGAACATCATTTTCAAAAAGCGCGAGCAATAGTCAAGCGAATTATCAGGATAATTGACAGGATGCCCTACCGCATTTTTGTACGACCAGGCAGCGAATGTCGGCATCTTGGCCAGCGATCTCACGATGCTGAGGTAAACACCGTCTTTTGGCCTGTTCGGGTCAATAGATTCTGGATAGAAGGCCGTCTGGGAGCAGAACAATGAAGCAAGCACACCCATCGGGTGAGAAGCCGAAGGAAACCCATCGAGGATCTTTTTTGTGTCTTCATGAACGAGGGTATGTGTTTTAATATCGTATGTGAACTGATCGAGTTCAGCCTTTGAAGGTAGATTTCCAAAAATCAGCAGATACGCGACTTCAATAAAGGTTGACTTCTCGGCAAGCTCTTCAATGGAATATCCGCGGTAACGCAATATTCCGTTGTCTCCATCCAGAAAGGTAATAGCACTTTTTGTTGCGCCGGTATTTTTATAGCCGGGATCGAGTGTGACAACTTTGGCTTTTTCGAGAAGTTCGCTGATTTCAATGGCAACTTCGCCTTCAGATCCTACAACAACAGGCAGGGTGTAGGATTTGCCATCGATAATCAATTCTGCAGTTTTAGACATGTCGGAATAAAGGTTAATACACAGGTTTTAAATATACAGGTAGAATTCGTTTTCAAAAAGAATCCAGCAAAATAAACAGGTTTGCACAATTCTCTTCGGCGGAAACAATTCACTTAGTTGTTTCCGAGAATAAGCGGTAATCCGTCCTCACCTGAGCCAACGATAACGACTTTTGAATTCGGTGATTTGGCAAGTTCTAGCGTTGCCTCTATACCTCTCATTTTTAGAAGTTTATCGGTTAAGCTGCTATTGACGATATTATTTGCCCTGGCTTCGCCTTCAGCCGCGATCCGCTTGCGTTCAGATTCACTTTTTTCCTTGTCCAGGCGGAACTGGTAGGCGAGCGCTTCCTGCTGTTGCTGAAGTTTGCTCTCAATGGCCACACGAATCTGGTCCGGTAACTGGATTGACCTGATCAAAAGGGCAACCATGTGAACATTATTAGCCATCAGGATTTTTTCCGATTCGGTCTTGATAGTGGCTTCGACCTCAGCACGTTTGGTTGAATAGATCTCTTCGGCAGTGTAACGTCCCATGACCTGTCGAACAGTTGAGCGAACCTCGGGTATTACGAGCACCTCGATGTAGCCTGTATTAAACTTTTCGTAGATGTAGCCGATCTTTTCAGCCACAGGCTTAAATCGAACGGTAACGTCGACATGGATGGAAAGACCGCTTTTGTCGAGCACGTCCATGTTTTCTTCTCGGGAAGTTTCCTGTACATCGTAAACAAAGATGTCATTCCACGGAGCTTTAATATGCACACCAGGTTCAATGACATGGTCTTTGTCGAGACCTTCGTCGCTGAACTTGTAAAATATCACTGCCCGCTGCGTAGCGTTAATGGTGTAAAAGATACTTGAGGAAAGCCCTGCAAGAATAAATAAAGCGATTACGCCAATAATGATAAATGGAAGGACTCTTCGGTTATTCATAGGTCTGCTAGTTAGATTCGCTGGTTTTCGGGCCGCAAACTACGAATTATTTTGCCAGTTTGGCTTTTATGAATCCGGTGCGAAATTAAAGGCGACGTCATTTGTCAACGTTCGCCATAAGTGATACCTTTAATGCCCCTAAACCCAACGAGCTCCAGATGAGGCGTTTGCTTTCATTGTTGATACTGCTTTACAGCGCCTCGACAGCATTTGCACAATCCCCAAGGATCGACAGCCTGCAACAGGTTCTGGAGAACACAACGGATATTAAAGGCCGTGTTGATATTCTTAATAACCTCGCATCAGATTCCTATCATTACGACATTTCCGCATGCAAGGCTTTTGCCGCTGAGGCTTTGAGTCTTTCTGAATCTGTTCAATATACCCCAGGGCAGCGCCTTGCGCTTCTACACCTCGGGCTCAGCTCGTATGGCAATGCCCGATATGAAGAGGCCTTTCGTTATCATCGTAAAGGCATCCTTCTAGCATCTTTGGAAGATGATCTGTTAGCCTATCAATTTGTGATGCTTGGCAATGTTCACCTTGCCGCAGCGCACTATGATTCGGCGGCAATGTTTTATCGCAAAGCATTGTCTGTTGAGCGGAAGCTGAACAGCGATCGGTATGTTCCTTACGCTTATAAAAATCTGGCGCGCCTTCACGTAACAAAGTGGCAAAATGACAGCGCCGCGTACTACTTCGAGCAAGCGTTAGCCCTGTATCAGCAACGGCGTAACCAGGGTGCGATTGCTGAGGTTTGGTTCGGGCTTGTAGAAGTGAACAAGAACCTTGGACGTTACGATAAGGCGGCGGAGTATATCGAAAAAGGTTGCAAGGTTGCATTGTCTTTGGATGACAGGTTGCTGAAGCTTACCTGCCTGATGAGCAAGGGAGAAAACCATTATAAAAATGGTGAATACACTGCCGCGTTACACGACCTGTTCAAGGCTATCGAATTGATGGAAGGCGTTGATATGCCTTTGCAGATGACCCGATTGTATCTTGATCTTGGAGATGTTTATGACGCGCTGGGACAAAACGAGATGTCGATGAAATACTTCATGGAAGCACTTCGACTCGCTGAAAGGATTGGGGCGCGGCAGGAGACAGGCAAGGCATTGAGCAATATCGCGTGGATCAATAAAAACCAGGGTAATTTTAAACTGGCTCACGAATACCTGGTAAAGGCGTTGAAGATAAACCGGACAATCGGCGATGCGCACGGCCTTGCTTACAGTTACAATATCAAAGGGGTTATCTTCCTGGATGATGCAAAGTATGATTCAGCATTGTTGTTTCTGAACAAAGCCCTGGCCATTCGTGAAAAAATCGGAGACAAGATCGGCATCTCGACCTGTAAGTACAATCAGGGGCTTGTACTTGAATTTACCAATCAACTTGACAAAGCCCTGGAAAAACAATTTGAGGCGCTTGCAATTGACGAAACTGCGGGTAACAAGTTTACCGTGGGAATGTCGTATAACAGCATTGGCAGCATCTACACTCAACTCAGGAAATTTAAGGACGCTGCCGCGTACTTGAGGAAGGCTGAGGAAACCGGCAAAGAAACCGGTTCTCTCGTTCTGCAGGCGAACAACGTGCTATACTGGTCTGACTTTTATCGCGAACGCGGTGACTTTAAAAAAGCACTCGAGTATTTCGAGTCATACACAACCCTTGACGACAGTATTTACAGCGAGATCAGCGCTGCGAAATTAGCCGAGATGCACGCGCTTTACCAGGTAGAAAAAAAGGACCAGGAAATTCAGTTGCTGAACCAGGAACGACAAATCCAGGAGAACAAGATTGCCTTGCAAAAAACACGTATCAACTTGCAGACGATTATCATTGCCTCCATCGTGTTGGGATTGATCCTCGTGGTGATGCTCGCATTGAAGACCGTTCAATACAATAAACAAATCAAGAAAGCGCATCGCCAGATAACCGAGAAACAGGAAGAAATTCAAGCACAATCCGAAGAATTGATTGAGGCCAATGCTGTGATTGCTGATATTAACAAGGACCTTGAAGAAAAGATCGCAAAACGTACAAAGGACCTTTCGCGTGCCTACAAGGAGCTTGACACGTTCTTTTACAGATCCTCTCATGATTTCCGAAGACCGTTAACGACGTTTCTTGGTCTGGCCGAGGTAGCCAACGTCACGGTGCGGGATCCAAATGCGCTTGAGCTTTTCGACAAGGTAAAAGACACTGCGATCAACCTCGACAAGATGCTTGTAAAGCTTCAGTCGATCAGCGACCTGGGATCTCAGCAACTGGTTTTTAAAGAGGTTTCGCTACACGAGCTTTTTGATAGTGTGTGTGATGATTTTCGCGATGAGATTCAGCGTAACGGCATTGAAACCATTTGCGAAGTGTGTCTTCAGAGCCCGTTTGTTTCATATCCTGCGATGATTAGAACCATTATTGAAAACATGGTGGAAAACGGGATTCATTTTTGCGCCCGGATTGATCCTTTCATTCGCATGAAAGCATATCAGGACGGCGATGATGTGGTGCTGGAGTTTCATGATAACGGAGTCGGTATCGCCCGGCAGTATCACCACCAGATTTTTGACATGTATTTCCGCGGCAATGATCGCTCAAAAGGTAACGGGCTTGGCCTCTACATCGTCAAGAAAGCGGTTGAGAAGCTCGATGGAAGCGTAAACTTCACAAGTGTACACGGTTCAGGCACCACGTTTACTGTACGCGTACCGAACAATGGCGTAACGGTGTAATGGCAAAAAAAGAAAGCGATGTAATCACACCGCTTCCTTTCTGGTAGTTCCTAAAATGTCGGGAGTTTATTCTTCCGAATCGCGTCCGGTCAAAGAGCCTGCGTTCATTGCAGTACCACCGAATAAAGATGTTTGCGCTGCGGTTGGCGCAGGCGTTGCCTTACGGGCAGCCGGTTTTGATGCCTTTTTAGGAGCAGATTTCTTTGCAGCCTTCTTAGGAGCGGCTTTTTTTGCGGCCTTCTTTGCCGGCGCCTTCTTAGCGGTCTTCTTTGCCGCTTTTTTCACCGCCTTTTTCGCTGTCTTCTTTGCAGCTTTTTTCGCAGCCTTTTTAGGTGCTTTTTTCGCTACCTTCTTTGCAGATTTCTTTGCTGCTTTCTTCGGTGCTTTTTTAGCGCTCTTCTTTGCAGCCTTCTTTGCTTTTTTTGCCATAGCTTAAGTTGGTTTTTGTTGTTGTCAGTTTTGGTGTATGATATAATTTCTCCGTTGTGAAATCATAATTGCAATAAATTTATATAACTGCACTACGATACAATAGTGAATATCCAATTTTTTTTTCAAGTAAATCAAATCTGACTCGCATATTTCTTTTGGGAGAAGTGTTCATGAAGATTCTTTGGAGTACACAACGCGCTTTTATGTTGATCGGAGTTACCATCAAAGTGCATGATAGTCGAAAGCGCGATAACGAAAAAAGCCCCCGTTTTATGGAGGCTTTCTTATTAGTCTTTCGGAATGTTAAGCGTACAGCGCTTCTTTCTGCTCCGCCACTTTTTCATTCTCAATGTAGTCGTCGTATGACATCAGCTTGTCGATGTAGCCATTCGGTGTCAGCTCGATAATCCGATTGGCGACCGTATGGGTAAACTCATGGTCATGAGAGGTGAACAATACTGTACCCGGGAAATCCTTCAATGCATTGTTAAAAGCAGTGATTGATTCAAGGTCAAGGTGGTTGGTTGGCTCGTCGAGGATGAGCAGATTGGCGCCTGCAAGCATCATCTTTGAGATCATGCAGCGCATCTTTTCGCCACCCGATAACACACTGGACTTCTTAAATACTTCCTCGCCAGAGAAGAGCATTTTGCCCAGGAATCCGCGGATGTAGACTTCATCCTTGTTCTCTTCGTCAGCAAACTGTCGCAACCAATCGATGAGGTTGTCGTTGCTGTTGAAGTAGGCTTCGTTATTCGCCGGTAAGTATGCAGGAGTAATTGTTTGTCCGAACCTGAATTCGCCTGAATCAGCCTTCAGCTCGCCCGCCAGTATCCGGAAAAATGAGGTAATCGCAATGCTTTCTTTGCTCAGGATTGCAATCTTATCGCCTTTGTTTACATAGATGTCCAGGTTACGGAAGAGCGGCGTGCCGTTCATAGAGTAGCTCAGGTTTTCGACCTGGAGGATCTGGTCTCCCGCTGTGCGCTTCTGCTGGAATATGATCGCTGGATAACGCCTGTTGGAAGGCTGAATATCGTCGAGGTTGATTTTCTCCAGTAATTTCCGACGGCTTGTCGCCTGCCTCGACTTAGAGGCATTCGCGCTAAAGCGTGAGATAAATTCCATTAATTCTTTTCGCTTCTCCTCAGCCTTCTTATTGGCCGAAGAACGCTGTTGTAGCGCGAGTTGGCTCGATTGGTACCAGAAACTGTAATTACCGGTAAACAAACGGATTGCTTTAAAATCTATATCGACGATGTGCGTACAAACTGTATCGAGAAAGTGTCTGTCGTGGGAAACGACGATCACGGTATTTTTGAATTCTAACAGGAAATCTTCAAGCCAGGTTACTGTATGCAGATCAAGGTCGTTGGTAGGTTCATCGAGAATGAGGATATCAGGGTTACCGAAGATCGCCTGTGCAAGCAACACGCGCACTTTCTGGTTTCCGGATAGATCCTTCATGATCTTGTAATGATCTTCTTCGGGGATACCGAGACCGCTCAAAAGGGCGGCCGCGTCAGACTGGGCATTCCAGCCATTCATTTCCGCAAATTCACCTTCCAGGTCGGACGCGCGCAGACCGTCTGCTTCGGAGAAATCAGGCTTAGCGTAGATCGCATCCTTTTCCTGCATGATCTGCCAAAGCTTCTGATGGCCCATGATCACCGTGTCAAGTACCGGCACTTCATCAAACTGGTAATGATTCTGGCGAAGGACCGCCATCCGTTTACCTGTATCAACACTGACGTGCCCGCCGGTCGGGTCAATATCGCCGGCCAGGATCTTTAAAAAAGTGGATTTTCCAGCGCCATTTGCTCCAATTACTCCGTAACAGTTGCCCCCGGTGAATTTCATATCCACCTGGTCAAACAAAACCCGCTTTCCGAACTGGAGAGATAAATTATTTACTGCGATCATGCTATTGTGAAAAAATCAAGCTGCAAAGGTAATCAATTGCAGTAGTTCATTGACTTGAAAGAATCGTTTCGACGGAAGAAAAGTTCACCGGGTTATTCAAACGATGGCGGCTTATCTTAAGCGCCTGATTTTGGCTTTTGCACCTCCAGCAACAATTGAATGTCCTTGTCTGGATAGAGGTTTCTCATTTGGTTTTCCACCCAGGGGTACCGACGTTTCACGACTTTCGAGAGCGGTTTAATCGTATACTTTTTCGGGTTCGGCAAACAGGCGGCAATCATCGCAGCTTCCGATTTGCTTAGCTTTTTCGCTGACTTCCGGAAGTATTGCTGCGATGCGGCTTCGATACCAAATACACCTTTGCCCATCTCTGCGACGTTTAAGTATACTTCGAGAATCCGTTTCTTACCCCAGATGGTTTCTATCATAAAAGTAAAGTAAACCTCAAGCCCCTTTCGAAACCACGAGCGTCCATTCCAGAGAAAGACGTTTTTCGCAACCTGCTGGCTGATGGTGGAAGCCCCGCGGATCCGTTTTGACTTTTCGTTATGCGCAAGGGCTTTCTGAATGCTTTTTAGATCGAATCCATTGTGATCGGGAAAAAGCTGATCTTCTGCTGCAATAACTGCAAGTCCCGCTTGGGGCGATATTTTTTCGTGCGTCACATAATCCCGTTTCAAACCATAACCGTCAATCCAGCTTGAAAGCTGAACCATGGTAATTGGAGGAAAAACCCATTTCAGGGTAACAATGTAAATAAGTTGAGCTATGAACAGGATCAAGAAAGTGTTCCGAAGTATCAGCCAGGCGCGTTTCATGGGATCTACAACACAAAAGTAACGCAAAGGTAGATGTGTCAGAAGCCAGCGCCCGAAAAAGCGGACGTTATTTCTTTTCTTCCATGAAGGAGATCGCCTTTCCTTCTTTCGCCGAAAGCTTTGCCGCTTCAAGAATCTCCATGACAACCATGTTGTTTTCCAGTGACGATAAATCGAAGGCGTCGGGCTTCAATCCTCCTCTTGCAACCGCGGCCAGGTAAGCGAATGGGTCATGGTTCGGTCTCAAAAGTGGCGGCACCTCGTGAACTTTATCTTTGTCATCACCGATTTTTAAGACTAGCGCTTCACGGTCGGCGATGGCGTAGCCGTTCACTCCATACACTTCCATATCTTTCCGGTTGTAGGGCCAATTCCAGGATGCCTGAATAATTACCTGGGTGGAAGGATAGGTAAGAATGATTGTCGCCTCATCTTCAACATGAGGATAAACGTCAGGTTTCATCTGCTGAGTCACAGCAAGCACCTGTTTGGGTCGCTGACCGATGAGTAGCCAGGTGGCGAGGTTTGCGCCGTAACACCCAAAGTCCATGAGAGCACCACCGCCGTTATATTTCGGATCAGTTAACCATTCCAGGAATTCTTCGTTGCACCCAATTTCCTTAGGGCCCTGATGCCCGTCGTGTACAACAATTTTTCGGATGTCGCCGAGAAGATTCAACTTTTTTAATTCATGATTGGATGCATACCAGGTTGTTTCGTAATTCGTCAGAACGTGAATGCCATTTTTCTTTGCAAGTGATTCAATTTCCAGCGCGTGGTCGAGGCTGACAGCAAGTGGCTTTTCCACCATAACATGAATTTTTTTCGGCGCACATGTCCTCACGACTTCCAGGTGTTCGAAAGTGCTACCGAAAGCAGTAACCGCTTCAGGCTTTGATTTCTCTATCATTTCATCCAACGAGTTGAACAAAAGTGTCATCGGAAGCTTGTGTTGTTTCAGAAATCGTTCTGCCAAATCTTTATTGGTTTCGGCAATTCCTACGATCTCAATGTCTCCATCATGGGCGCGGCCGAGAAGCCAATGAACATGTGTATGGGTGAGCCCGGCGATACCAATTCGGAACGGTTTATTGTTTTGTGTAAGACCAGTCATTGATGTTTGGAGCATCAGGAATATTAGCAGGATTCGTGTTATCATATTTCTTCTCTATTAAAGTTGAAACAAGTTCATGGATAATCAAATAATTTTGAATTGAAGTCGTTTCTTTCCCAGATCTGAGTTGCTTCTGGCGCGATTTTTTAGATAGTTTTCACGCGCAATGCCTAATCAAAATTTAAGGGTTACATTTCAGATTGGTTGCAGATTCATTAATAATCACCACGCCAACTATATGCGATTAATATTTTTATCGATCATCCTTTTATTGAGCGGATGTGACAAGATCGAAGATCTTCTGACGTTCAACGTCAGCGATACGGTGTCACTTACAATCCCGAAAACAACAATACTTAATCTTCCGGTTAACTTGTCTACACCAGACATTACAACAAGCGCGAAACAGGAATTCAGCAATAACAATACAAGAGCTGATCTGGTGAAAGATGTAAAACTGACAGAGCTGAGCATGGACATTAAGTCGCCGGATGGCCAGACATTCAGCTTTCTTAAATCCATCCATATTTACATTAGCACCGATGGAAATGACGAACTGTTACTTGCGTCGCTGGAAAACATTCCGATGGATGTGACCAGTGTCAATCTTACTCCGACAACTGAGAAACTTGATCGTTTTCTAAAATCCGACACTTACAGGCTTCGTACCACAACTGTTTACCGCGAAACGTTTTCGGAGGATATCGACCTGGAGATATATCTTAACTTTAAGGTCACTGCCGACCCGCTTTAACTGAATAACTATGATCAAAATGATCAGGCTCGTTTTTACGCTGACCCTCGCTCTATCTACTTCGTACTCCTTCGCCCAGACTGACGGGCTTCTCGAGCAATTGCGCGCGATAACAGATTCAGCCAAAGGAAAAGTTGGCGTGGCGATCCTCAATCTTTCAACAGGTGATAGCCTGACGCTGAACAACAAGCATCATTACCCGATGCAAAGCGTGTATAAATTCCCCCTGGGACTTGCAGTTTTACATGAAGTGGATGAAGGAAGACTCGGTCTTAACGACAACATCAACATTCGGAAATCAGATTTGCTGCCGAATACATGGAGTCCACTGGCCGAAAAATACCCGGGTGGCAATGTGAGCGTTAAACTCCATGAGGTACTTCACTATACCGTTTCATTGAGCGATAACAACGGTTGCGATATACTATTCCGGCTACTCGGCGGGCCAAAAAGGGTGCAGTCGTACGTTACCAGTCTTGGCATCGATGACATAGCCATCGTGAACACGGAAGAGGAAATGCATGAAGCGTGGGAAGTTCAATTCGATAACTGGGCGTCCCCGTACGCTTTCGCCCAATTGCTGAATGCGTTTCATAAAAAGGATATTCTCAGCGAATCGAACCATAAGTTGTTATGGCGTTTTATGACGGAGACTCCCACGGGGAAGAACCGCATCCGCGGGCAATTGCCTGAAGGCACAATCGTAGCACACAAGACTGGAACGAGTGGCGACCAGAATGGCATTGTAGCAGCCGTGAATGACGCTGGTATTATTCAACTTCCGAACGGAGATGAAATTGCGCTTGTTGTTTTCGTCTCACAGTTTGCCGGTTCAACGGAAGACGCGGAGTCGTTAATAGCGCAGATCGCAAAGCTTGTCTTCGATCATTACGCGGCAACGTAATCCGTACCGGTACGTACCATTGCTACGAGAAAGCTGGTATTTCCTGACTTTGGGTCAAAGGCTATCTTTCGGCTATAACCAAAATGTAGCCACCTATGAAAAAGCTGTTTGTTCCTTTTCTCGTCTGCATCCATTTTTTTGCGTTCGCACAGCAGGAAGTCGATCTTTACAACAGGGCAAATATCCAGTTTCAGTACCAAAATTATGATGAGGCTATTGCTTTGTTGACCAATGCAGTGATTGCAAAACCCGATTATGCAGATGCTTTTGCATTGCGCGGGGATTGCTATTACTATCTCAAGGAATATAACACAGCGATTGAAAATTATCTGAAGGCCGAAGGCCTGAAAAAAGGACGCAGCAGTTACAACCTGGCATGTACGTATGCGCTTTCCGGAAATATCAACGATGCGTTCAAGTATCTGGAAACAAATCTTTCATCTGAGTACAAGCTTCGGTTGTCGCAAATTAATGTTGATCCGGACCTGGAGTCTCTGCGTAAAGATCCGCGTTGGAATGGGCTGGTTCAAAAGCCCTGGTATACTCCTTACGAGCTTGCCTTGCACGAGGCCGACGACAAAATCAATGCGAATGATCTCGCCGGGTCACTTGCCTCCGAAACACAAGCTATATCACTGAATCCAAATGACGATCGCGCGTACGGTTTGCGGGCAATCCTGTACATCAGGAGCGGAGAGATGCAGAAAGCCCTCGAAGACCTGAATCAGGCGATCAGGCTTAAACCACAATCCGTATACTACGGCAACAGGGGATATGTTAACAATAAGCTTAAGAACAGCGAGCAGACCCTGGCCGACTATGAAAAAGCGATTGCACTTGACCCGACAAATCTTGTTTACTATGACCTGGCTATGGCGCGCTTTGGCGCAGGAAAGAAAGCCGAAGCGCTGGATGCGCTGAAGAAGCACACAACCTATTTCACACGTGATGAAATGGGCTATTACTTTGCTGGAATAGTTGCGAGCCAGTTAAACGAGTTCAACGAGGCTTTAAGTTTCCTGAACAAGGGCATTGAAATAAACGGGTCCACCTATCAGTTGTATATGAAGCGAGCAGATACGTACTTTCTGATGAAACGATTTGAGCAGGCCATCGCAGACTACGATAAGGTAATTGAACTAGAGCCGTCGTTCGGCGAAGCGTACTACATTCGAGGGAATGCAAAGGGTGAGATGCGCGACAAAGATGGTGCTTGCGCCGACTGGCGTAAAGCCGTTCAGCTCGGGTTCCAGGATGAGAACGGATACATCGCTTCTATTTGTGACTAGCGGTTATTGGTTGTATAGCGTCGACATAGATCGGAAATTCGACAATAAACGTCGCGCCCTGGCCCGCAAGCGACTCGCACCAAACGTTGCCATTCATGATCTCAACGTATTTCTTGACAATCGATAGTCCAAGCCCAACGGATGCCTCGCCGGCAGTCGGGCGCGCGCTGAGTCGTTGGTACTTTTTGAACAGATTTTGCTTGTCGTCATTCGTTAACCCAGGTCCGTTATCCTTAACTGCGACACGTATTGACGTTTGGTAGCGTTGCAAAGAAATTTCAACCTGTTTGCCAGTCATCGAAAATTTGATAGCGTTTGAGATGAGGTTTTCGAAAATCTCGAACAAATAGAGTGAATCTGCCTTAACCACGTAGTCGCCAGCATCGTGATGAAATGACAGTGGTATGCCCTTAAGCTGAGCGTGTTTTTCGAAAGAGCCGACAACTTTTGCGACAACAGATGCCAGATCCAGCTGTTCCATAAACAATGTGACACGGTTATTCTCAATCGCATCAATATCCAGCAGGTGCGTGATCATTTTGTTCAGGCGCTGGGAGCTGTCAACGATCTTACCAATCATCATATCCTGTTCAGGAGTCAACGACTTCTTCTCAAGCAGAACGAGTTGCGCAAGCCCCTGGATATGGTTAATAGGGGTACGCAGGTCGTGCGCCAGGATGCGAATCAGATTGTTCTTTTCTTCGTCAAGTGAAACCAGGTGGGCATTCCGCTGTTCGAGTTCCTTGCTTTTTAACGCAATACTTTTTCCCTGCGCTTCAATCTGATCTTTTTGTTCATTTCGCTTTTTGTACAGGGTGATAATGACAACCAAGGAAGTGAGCGTTATACCCATCAGCGCGATCAAAAAATTCTTTGTGCGCGTTTCTTTCGTGATAATATCTGCTTTTCCCAGCAGTTCCTCATACTGAATTTCCTTCTCCTTTGTCAGCAGCATGACCGTGTGGTCACTGGAATGCACTGCAAGCCCCTCGACAAAATGGTACAAATCCATGTCGATATATGTTGATATTATTTTTTCCAGCCGCGATTTGAAATTTGGCTGTTCGAAATAAGCTTTGAGTGGAATGTTCCAGTCAGATCCCTCCGGCAGGATAATAGCATAGCCTTCGCGTTTGATGGGAAGAATGTTTTGACGTTTAACTTTTACTGAAGGATTATCTTTGAACAGCATCATGTAGACCGGAAGGTCAATAAAACCAAAAGTGCTATCCGTGGCAGCGATGGTATGCATGATATTGCGGTTGCTGGGTATGTACCGGATGTTGAAGGGAAGGTTGCCTTCCGTTTTAAATCGGAGCAGTTCATACTCGTAGGTCGTTTCTTTGATTGTTATCGCTGAAAGTTTCGGAATGAGCTTGTAAAATTCGTCGTTGTTCCGCAAAATCGGAATATTGTCACTGGTGATGAGCACCGAAATATCAGACATGTAGGGCGGGGAGAAATCGACCTCGGCGTCTCTGCGCGATGTAATTGAAAACGCGGATAGCGCTAAAGTTGCAGCACGATTGTGATCACGAACTGAACCATAGGCGTCACTAAAACTCTCGGCTTCGCGCCATTCGATGTCAACATTTACGTCGTATCGCTCTTTTACGAAGTCGATGAAATCCATAACCAGGTCGTGTTCAATTCCTTTTAGCTCACCGTCCGTGGTTTTATACACGAACGGCGTCGATTCGAACCAGACTGCTCCAATTGTTCCTTGTTTGGTTTTTAATACTTCCTCCCAGGTTGGCTGACTTGCAACGTCTTGACCTATTGCGCGCTGAAATGACATAAGCGCGACTAACGTACCGCTGAGTAAAAGGATTCGTTTCAAAAGGGTAGGGTTTTAGAGGTTGTTAAATTTAATAAGCAGCCGTTATATATAAAAGCATATTAAGTATTAATACGCGCAACAATCACGATTGGCTGCTTCCATGCTTGCAATCGAACCTCATTCTCCCTTCTTTTGTAGGATTCACACGCCTGATGCAAGACAAAAAAAGAATAGCCACAACCGACACCTATCATCTCGAAAGGATGCTGGGTGAGATTGAAGATTATGCGATTATCTTTTTGAATGCAGATGGAACGATTAACCGGTGGAATAAGGGCGCAGAAACGATTAAAGGATATAACGCTGAGGAAGTGCAGGGAAGGCACTTCTCGCTTTTTTATACAGACAAAGATAAGCTGGCCGGTGTACCGGGGTCGTTGCTTCAAACAGCGCGCGAGCAGGGGAAGGCTACCGACGAAGGCTGGCGCGTGAGAAAAAATGGTAGTCTTTTTTGGGGAATGACCGTGATCACAGCCTTGCATGACGACAACAACGAGGTTATCGGTTTTGCGAAAATGACCCGCGACCTGACCGAACGCAAACTTGCTGAAGATAATCTGGCCGCAAAGAATCAACAACTTGAAAGAACAAATGCCGAGCTAAGCTCGTTTGCATACATCGCGAGTCACGACCTTCAGGAACCATTGCGTAAGATTCAAACTTTCCTCTCGCGAATAAGTGATCTAGAGCAAGGAAAGCTCTCTGAACGTAGCGTTGACTTTTTTAACAGGATACAACTGGCGAGCCAGCGAATGCAGCAGTTGATCGATGATCTCCTCTCGTATTCCCGGATGAATCCTGATAAGGACAAATACCAGGAGGTTGACTTGAACGAGATCATTTCAGCGGTTCAGAATGATTTGTCTGAAACGATTGCTGAAAAGAGGGCGCAAGTGAACATCAATACGTCGCTACCAGTTGTGACAGGAATTCCTTTTCAGCTTGCCCAATTATTCACCAATCTTATTACGAATGCTTTGAAGTTTTCAAAGGTGGAAGTTCCTCCGGTCATCGACATCGTTTCGATGAAAGAAAGAAACGCTTCGGGAAAGACATTTCATAGAATCAGTGTTTCCGACAACGGTATCGGGTTCGAGCCAGCGTATAGTTCAAAAATATTTGAGCTATTTCATCGCCTTCACGGCCGATCGGAATATGCCGGAACCGGTATTGGCCTGGCGATTTGTAAAAAGATTGCTGAAAATCATGACGGTCACATTGAAGCGGAAGGTATACCAGGCAAGGGAGCGACTTTTCACCTCTATGTTCCAGCGCGTTAATGAATAATTCTGCGATCCATTTTTCAGGCTCACGAATTTATTCTGCGGTCACTCATTCCTGATTGAATGCCTAAGATATTTCGTCATCTAACGTTCTGGGTGTTGCTCGCAATTATTGCCGGGATCATCCTGGGGTATTATGACCAGGCGCTGGCAGTTCAAATGCGGCCGCTTGGTACCACGTTCATTGACATCGTAAAGCTTTTCATAAGTCCCATCATTTTTCTCACCATTTCATTAGGAATCAGCGGCATGAATAATCTGACAAAAGTGG
>Ga0196965_1000166_pt1 | contig 47366 bp, 57 predicted proteins | sample S1_20metaG_FD_148668 | JGI IMG/M metagenome (GOLD analysis project Ga0196965, IMG submission 148668) | Soil microbial communities from Anza Borrego desert, Southern California, United States - S1_20 | ecosystem: Environmental > Terrestrial > Soil > Desert | place: USA: California | collected...
TAATGCATGGATAGATAAGATAGAAATTCCCGATATTAATGAAATCAGAGAATTCTCTGTTACACTAAGAAAGTCAGGAATAACAATAAAGCAGTGTGTCCAAAGCTTTAGATTTATTCAAATTTTTTAAAATTTGGGAATCACCGATGAATTGGATTCCAGTCATGTCATGAATATTTCTAGAGCTACAGATAATAAAAAAGAGGAATCGTTATTAAAGAAAAAGGAAACTGGCAAAAGGAAAAAAGTTTACTCTTCAACCTCAAGAGATAACTTTTACTATTTTATAGAAACCATATATAATAATTGCAAAAGATATAGTATTGAATCCAGCACTATCATTCAATGGATACATGATTTACTCGAATTTGATCCATCCCTTACTGAAGATTCCCACCATGTTTCCTCCGGATTTGAACAAAATTTCACTGAACCTATAGAATACCAAAAAACAAAAACCGTCAAAAAATTGTCATCTAGGGAGCATCAAGCCTTGTTAAATGAGAGAGAGAAATTAAAATTCCCTTTATTTCCAAAATAAATAACTACATACGACAAGAAAAGTCAATAGTTCAAAATCTAACTACTCACGTAACTAATCTACAACAAGAAATTAGGAATTTAAAAGAACAAAAAAATATGCTGGACTCAAGAATTACAAATTTGCAAAGAAAAGAAAGATCATCTTTGATCTATTTTGACTGGTTTAACAATCTAAGAAAGGAGCTATTGGAAATTCACGGTATAAAATTAGAGGAAGAAATCAATAGCTTTGTCAAAGCAATTAATAATTTTAAACACTATGGTCATGACGCACTTAAAATAATAAAAGAATACAAATCCCTTAATCATAGTAACAATAACCTATTTTTTATATGGATGATGTGAGTTGATTTACAACAGACTATTACTAAATAGTTTCGTGAACGAAGATAAAGTTGATTTCCTTAGTTACCCTCATAAGTATAAAATAATCCAGTAACAATGCACACTTATATCTAATAATCAAACAAACAGGTTAATTTATCGCATATATATTTAAACTAAATAACTTCATGTAAAAGACTTTTTGTATTGATAATCGCTAATTCATATTTATTTATAATTATAATATTCTTATGATTGAAAACTTTTACTAAAAAAAGAAGTTTTTGATATTTGATAATTGAATTATCAAGCATTATACATTCGATTTTTTAAAATTTTACTAATTTCGTATTAGCATTATTAATGATGTTTATAATGTTAGTAATGTACTTAACATTCTATAGCTAAATTTAAACAATATTTTAAACAATGAACTATTAATTATAGAAAAGGACTAAACAGATTTTATTGAAACTTTCATATAGAAAAAAAATTTGGATTATAGGCCTAATCCAGCAATGATTGCGAGAACTTGACCTGCAGTAATTTCAATGCCTAAGCATTCCAATACATCGACGATTACGTCAACACTGACTTCACCTTCTAATGCGGTTATTACAGCTCCAACAGTTCCTAATAACTCAAGGGCTGCACAAATCTCAATTGGTGTTGCAGTAGGGGATAAGAGTAATGCTTCTCGAAGGTCAATTAATACTTCTGCACCTAATTCTCCAATACATTCTGCACAGTCTGTTGGTTCTGGTGGAAGAGGTGTATCAGGGTCAATAGGAGTGTCTGGGTCTACTGGGGTTCCGCCATTTGTGCTGTTATCAACATTACCATTGTTGCTTCCAATAATAGTATCGCCACTGCTGCCAACTGAACCAGTACCGTCACATCCTACTACTACAATAACACATTCTAAACTTTGTCCAATATCATCTGCATTTCTTATATCACTAAATATGGATGCATATGCATTCATGCTTGAATTCATATTTGCGTTTAGATTAAATGACATCACTAACAATGAGGCCATTGCTACTACAGTTAAGTACAGTTTACCTTTTGAGGTATTTATTTTGGATTTGTTGTTCAATATCTATCAAGAGGAACTTGTCTTTTATTAAATAAAAGAGATATCACTAACATTATCCTGATTTTGTTACGTTGACAAAAACCCAAAAAGGGTGATGTAATTAAAAAAGATTAAGGTTTATGTTGTTAATGTAAGATAACACCCATTTGGTTTTTATAGAGATAAAAATTTAATGCACTTTCTTGTAGTATTTCTTTTATAGAAGAATGTTACCACAATGAGTTTCATTAATATTAGATTTTGTTACTTGCATTTTAGTTTTGGAATTGAATCTTAATATTCAAGTATAGTTTTAATTTTATAACACAGTTCTAATTATCTTAGACTTGTTTGCTACCATATTATAAAATTAATAGTAATGTTTGTATGTTTATACATTGTAATTTGATTTGTATTATTAAACAATATTGCGTTTGTTCAAGAGGTATCAAAGGAATGAACATTTTCAACCTGTCTAGGTGACAACTATCCCCTATATTTGACTTAAAATAAGTCAAGAAGATTATAATAAAATTACAGAATAACAAGCGATGGGATTTCGCTTGCTTGCTTGCTTGCTAAACTAAAAATATTAGTTTGGATGTTGCAGCAATGTAAGGTGCAAACGTTTTGCAAAAACCTTTGTGAGAAATTACGAGTTACGCAAGACCAAAGCAGTCTAATATGTCTAGAGCAACAAACAAGTCTACACCTGCATACAGTAATAATTCTACGAATCTATCTGCAGTCAGGTTTTCAAGAGATGAGCAGACATCAGCATTCTTATCAGCAGCTAAAGATGTAAGCAATGCTTCACGTTGAGCATTTGATAAGTCAGATAAACATTCTTGACACATTTCTGAATCAATTGGTCCTATTGGTTTATTATCGCCGACGGTACCTTGGCCACCACATCCTAAAACTACCTTAACACACTCTTCATTCTTACCAATGTCACCTCCATTATTAGGGCTATCTAGGTCAAATGCATTTGCGTGAAAGGACATTGTATTTACATTTAATATCATCACTAACAATGAGGCCATTGCTACTACAGTTAAGTACAGTTTACCTTTTGAGGTATTTATTTTGGATTTGTTGTTCAATATCTATATCAAAAGAGAGGATATCAAATAATAAATAAAAGAGATACCGATAATACTTTACTAAATTTATTTACTAATTTGAGATAATTATAGAACATCAGATAGAAAAATAATAGCAGTATAAAGATAGATAAAATGTCAATATTCAATGTAAAAGAGAGCCACAGCAACATCAAGAACAAATACAACATTAATAGCAAGGAATTTTAAATACGAGTTCTAATCGTTGGTAGTTGTTTATGCAATAATGATAATATTGAAATAAGAATAACAGATGATGGAAGAGGAATAGACAATTCAATTTTTGAAGAAATGTTCTCAAAGTATAAAACTAACTCTGACGATGGACTTGGATTGGGCCTGTATGTGGCAAAAAGCATTATTGAAGCTCATGGTGGACAAATCAAGGCACAAAATAACAAAAATGGAAAGGGAGCCACCATCTCATTTTGTATACCAGTAAATGAAAAATAAATAATAATCAAGCAATACAAATTCTTTTGATCAATTCCTTTAGATCGTAATTTTAAAACAAGTACAAAGAACTCCGCAAATATCTATCCATTCAAGTTCTATTTTTAGGTAGTTAAATTATACAAGCTGTTTCTCTGGGTGCTTTTTAATAAATAACCACCTTTGATTCAAGAAAAAAGAAACTTACACGAGACTATCCGTAATTATGAATAATTACTGCAAGAAAATAAGATGTAGTCTATAAAATAGAGAACAAATTATTTGACAAATAAGAAACAGTCATTGTGTTTATTGATATTAAAATTTAATTATTTGGCGTTGATAATCAAATTATTATCAAACAGGAGAATAATATTACTTAAATATCAACACTAACTAAAAAAAATTATTCCCATGTAGTTCCATTTAATTTTGCAAATTTCAAATAAGCATTATTTTTATCTAATCCTTCAGTCTTTGCATTTGAAAGGTTTGCTTCAACAAAAATAGTTTTATGCATATTGCTTTGTCTCAAATCTACATTCTGCAAATCCGACCACATAAAATTGGTATTGCTCAATTGACTTTTGGACAGATTAGAGTCTTTTAATACAGCATACATTATCAAAGCTTCAGACATATCTGAACTCTCAAAATCAGTATTTGATAGATTAGCTTGCACGAAATTAGTATTATTCACTATTGAATTTGAAAAATTACATTCGGTAAAAACTATACCATTAAGATATGCATTAGAGATATCTTTATTTGAAAAATCCTCTCCAGTAAAGTCTAATTTTAATGTGAGATTTTTCATACGCCATTCATTAAATTCGTTTACTTGTTCTTCACGTAATAGTTCCAGGCCTTCATCTTGCTTGGGGTCAGACATATTGATAGACCTATATTTTTTGTTATAGAATCAATATTAATTTGTCGATCTCTTTGTATTGGTTCATTGACATAGAAAGGAAATGATATTGTCATCATATCCTTCCTTCCGTCTTAGTTGATAACCTTCTCTTCCCTTTTTTTAATCTTATAATTATCCGCCTGTCAAACTGGTAAATTTGTTAGTTCGTTTTACATGTGAAATATAATCTAAATTTGCTAGTGCTATCATAGCAGATTCTTTTACCTCTTCACTTTCGTCATTAAGTGCTTGTTCAAGAGTTTTTCTACATTCCTCGGATCCAATGACTCCCAATGCTACAGCTGCTTCATGTCTAACAAAAAAACTTGGATCATTTAAGACTGCTTTTGATAATGCTTCTATACCACTTCTAGATCCCAATTGACCTAGAGAAAATGCGGCTTCATGTCTAACTAGTTGGTCTGAATCATTTAACAAGACTTGCCCAATAGGTTCAATTGCTTTTTCTCCAGAAATGTCTGCCAGTATGCAAACGGCTCTAGTTCTTATTACCAAATCCTTATGATTAACTAAATTCTTAAAATATTCTTCGTCCTTATTATCAAAGCGTTGTTCCATTTCCATCAGTAAATCTAATCTACTATCCAAAGCAGATTTAGAAAAATTTGCAAGGATTTATAACGGTTTGTAAATTTCTCTCAGTTGATAATTTTGCAGTTAAATCCATCGTCGATGATGATGATGATGATGATAATCTTATATGGCCACAAAGGCTCAAAAGAAGAGGTAAAAATCATCTTTTCAATCATAATATTTTATCTCATCACTTTTGCAAAGAATAATTAATTTTTTAATCTACAAATATAAAATACTTGGATTTATCCATAGTTATAACATGCGTGTAAGATATTGGAGACTCAACTTAGACGAATTAAGAAAAGGAACATACCCTATTGATAACGCAAATCATTGGGAGATCAAGTGTTTGCAAGGTGACCACGAGCATTTTGGAGTATATTGGTATAGATATGGCACTCCTTTTGATAAAGAGCCTGTAAATGGCATTTGTTTTTATTATAATGAGATACCCTATGATAAGGTACAGGATATTGCTAACTTTCTTAATTCCAAATATGGCGGAAAAATACTCTTCAAAGATACAAGAGGATTTTTACAGGGTTCAAAAGAATTTGCAGACAAAGAGTCCATAGCACAGCTTGCAGAGGAATTGAGTTCAAGATACAATGCACCCATTGAAATGACAATCGAATTTGAAAGAATAGATAAAGATCAGCAAGATAAGGTTATAACTTTACCATCGGGTAAAGCATTACCCATCGTAGGGCCGGACTAATTATCCAGTCATCTATTCGTTAATCCATTTAGATATCTATAATAAATTCATCAATCAATCAATTATCGATCTGTCCACTTCTTTTTTCTCTTTAATAAAAAACAAGCAAGGGTAAGTTATGTCAACTTCCTGTTATAGGAAGAGGAGGACTTTGGATGGGGTATGGTGTAAAATCAGACTGATAAGATCTTGTATGGTTTTTTGATATAACTATCAAGCAAAAATTGGAAATTAACGCTGGCAATGAATTATTGTAGAAAAAGGAATTATAGATTAGTTATAATAAAGATCCATAGTGCCAACCATATTTTAAGTAAAAAATCTTTTTAAATATGTTCAACGAATAATTGAATACCGTAGTCAAAAACCATCTTCCCAGATAGGTCTTATACTGAAAGAATGTATAAGACCTTATATTATTTTTCGTCTAATTTACCCATGAGAAAGAAGTTTTAGCTACCTTCCCATAGGTGATAGATAATACAATAAATCCTAAATATTTACTAGTTAATTATGATTTAAGCTTTCATAGAATAATTATCTGCTTGATAGTTTTAGAGAGGGAGCAATTATTGCATATATCCGGATTATTGCTATCTCAATTCACTGATATGATAAAATTTATGTCTCTTTTTAAAATACAAACTACTTTTAGCCAATTTACTACCAGATATTACCCTACTAGATGGACCATACCTGCAAATTTGAAAGGTCTGTCATAATTGCAATATTCTGTCAAATATAGTCACCTATTAAAAGCGTTAATTTCATCTGACGGGTTTATACAATGAAAGATAAACTCACCGCAAACAAGATACCTATATATATTATTTAAATTTCACCGTTTAATTGGCCTTGCAATTATGAGTAAAGATAAATCACTTGTAGAAAAAAAATTAAGAGGTTCTGGAGGATACGCAATAGCTAAGGTAAGCGATGATGAACAAAAGAAAGCAAATTTAGGCGGTCCCGAACTCTTTTTAGCAGGTATCGGTAGGATAGATAACAATAGATTCAAAAAATATTATTGTAACAAATGTGAAAAAGAGTATGAGGGAGGACCTGACATTGAATTTGAAAATCCAAATGAAGACTTGGGTGAAAACATAATATTAATTGAAAAAGGAGAATACAAATGCAAGACTTGCGATTATGTAATAGCCCAGTATAGAAAATTTAATGATTCTAAAAACGAAAATAAAGAAAGTGATAAGAATTCCCAATCAGTTGATAACAAAAGTACAAATCAACAGCAGCAACAAGAACAGCAAGTAAAGGCTATCTCAAAAATTGAGAAAGAAAATAATATCGACAAATCAGAAAATATAGTTAAAGAAGAATCCATTGCTACTTCCGATAGCAGTAGTAGTAGTAGTAGTAGTAGTAATAACAAAAGCATAGATTCCAAATCCGACTATGTGCAAATTGAAAAAATTATAGGGATGTTGACGTATGACCATAATGCCCGATTAATTGGTAGAGTAGAAGAAATAGGTTTAAGAAAAACATCGGATGGAAAAGTCGAATTTAGTTTCAAAGTAAAAGATTCAGACAATTCTCTTAGCGAGCTTTCATGGAGCAGGATTTCAAAAATAGGAGACATAATTATTTTATCACCATCCTCATCCTTAACAGAATCTAGTAATGGTAACATCAGCAATAGTAATAGTAACAGCCTTACAAATTTGAATGCAGCATCATCATCAGCATCATCATCAGATTCAAAAACAGATGCTAAAATTTGCAGAAATTGTAATCATAGCAATGAAACAGAATCAGTATTCTGCGAAGAGTGTGGTAAAAAATTGGAATAATAACTATTTATTTTTTAATCCAATTCTTACATCTACCACTCTTGAACCACGTCCTTCTTCTAATACCAGCAATGGATTTATATCAAATTCTTCAATTTCTGGAAAATCAACGATCAATTGAGATAGCCTGAGCAAGCAGTCAACTACTGATGCGATATCAGATGATTTTTCACCCCTGACTCCTTTCAGTAAAGAGATTGTTTTGATCGACTCTATCATCTCTTTTGCTTCCGACTCAGAAATAGGGGCAAGTCGGAAACTTACATCCTTTAAAATCTCAACATAGATACCTCCCAGTCCAAACATCAGTAACGGTCCAAATAATTTATCTTGTTTTGCACCAAGGATCAATTCTTTAGAATTTGTTACCATTTCTTGAACCAATACACCTTCAATCTTTGCATTTGGATTGTAATTTTTCACATTGGATAAAATGGTATTATATGCATTTTTGACTTCTTCTGAATTCTTCAAACCGACTTTTACACCACCTGATTCGGATTTATGAATAATATCTTTAGAAGTTATCTTCATAACTACAGGAAAGCCAATTTCTGTTGCAGCCTTAACAGCATCATCTTCATTATTTGCAAGTGTACTTTTAGGAACTGGAAATCCATATGCTTGAAGTACTGCATAGCCTTCATCTTCCAGAAGATTTGTCCTCCCTTGATTGTAAACATTTGACAAAACATTTTTGACCTTTTCTTTATCAACAGAAAAGGAAGGTATAGATTCCTTCTTGCTGTCTAACCATTTACCAAATTGGTACATAGAATCAAGCGTTCTGATTGCAGGTTCGGCATACATAAAATGAGGTACACCTCCTTCAGATAGGATGCTCTTATTTTCAACCCCTTCTGCTAATCCCATCAAAGCTGCCAACATTGTTTTTCCGCTATCCTTCGATGTGCGGATTATTGTTCTTGCCAATTCATCGTAATCCAAAGTTGCAGACGGGGTACACATCGTAACTACAGAACCGACATTAGGGTTTGATAATACTTCAACAAGCACTTTTTCAAATCTATTAAAGTCTGCATCTCCCACAATATCAACGGGATTTCTAGAGGATCCATGTGGTGGAATAACTTTTGATATATTTTCTCTGGAACTAGAAATGTCAGCCATTTGTATCTTATATTTAGAACAAGAATCAGTAGAAATAATTGCAGGTCCTCCAGCATTAGAAACAATAACAACTCCTTTGTTATCCATTGGTAATGGTTGTTTTGAAAAGGCAGTTGCTAGTTCAAATAATTCCTGCATAGTATCAACTCGAATTACTCCAGCCTGCTTAAATACAGCGTCATAAACTTCATCAGCGCCCATTAATGCGCCTGTGTGTGACATGGCAGCTTTGGCTCCTTCAGGAGTCCTTCCAGATTTTAGAACAATTATGGGTTTTTTCTTTTCCAGAGTAATTCTTTTTGAAGTAACCATAAATTTACGTCCATCATGAATGTCCTCTAAATACATCACAATTACCTTTGTATACGGATCATCTTCTAATAATTCAAGAATATCAGTCTCGTTCATATCCACCTTGTTTCCCATACTAATTACTTTGGAAAAGCCTATTCCTTGTGCAGTGGCATCCTCTACGGTAGCCGCACAAATAGCTCCACTCTGTGAAACAAGGGCTATTTCACCATGTTTAGGTGTAATTTTCAGAAAAGTCAAATTCATTAAATTCTGATCGGTTAAACTCATAATACCAAGACAATTTGGTCCTATTATCCTAATTCCATATCTTTTACCAATTTCCTGAACTTGTTGTTCCAGTTTGGCTCCAGTTTCATCAACTTCTTTAAAACCTGCAGAAACAATAATACAAGATTTAATATTTTTTTTACCAATTTCCTCCATAACCGCAGGAACAATTCGATTGGGAGTGGCTATTACTGCAAGATCAATATTATCGTCAACGTCCAATACACTTTTGTAAGCTTTAATGTCAAAAACTGAAGAACTTGATGGAGTGATTGGATAAATCTTTCCCTTATAGCCGTTCAAAATATTGGAAAAAATAGCTTTGCCGACTCCAGGCTTTTCTGAAGCACCTATTACAGCGATAGAAGATGGTGAAAGGAAAATATTTTTTAAATTTTCATTTTCATTGCTCAATAAAAAATTTAATAGTGCATGGATATAAATATATTAAAAAAATTTAGTTTTTATATTAAAGAAATATTTATCATCAACATACCTAAAAATGTCTTCAAATAATTTGACCATAGATATTGATACCCATGGATTAATAACAGATCTCCAAAAGTTAATAAAAATACCAAGTGTTTCTGCGAGAAAGCAAAATTTGGAAGAATGTGCAAAAGAAATTGTCGAAATGATGAAAGGAATAGGAATAAAGTCAGAGTTGATATATCTTGATAATAATCAAAAAAATTCAATTCCTCCTCCAATAGTATATGGCGAGGTCAAATCGAAATCAAATCCTAATGGTAAAACTCTATTATTTTATAACCACTATGATGTTCAGCCAGAAGAGCCCATAGATCTATGGGATTATGAACCGTTTGAAGGCAAGGTTGACGGCAATTTAATCTATGGTCGAGGCGCTTCAGATGATAAGGGCGAACTGATCACTAGATTAAAGGCCGTGGAATTTTTCCTAAAACATCATGGCGATGTACCTATAAATATAAAGTTTATAGTAGAAGGGGAAGAAGAGATTGGAAGTAACAACATATCAAAGTACCTCAAAAAATACATTGAAAAATTCAAAGCTGATATAGTTATTTGGGAATTTGGTTATATCGACCAGGAACAAAAACCCATCATCAGTCTGGGAATGAAGGGTCTATTATATGTGGAATTAACTGCCCAAGGAGCTTCTAGAGATGTTCATTCAAGTTTAGCAGTTTTGATAGAAAATCCAGCGTGGAGAATTGTAAAGGCTTTATCAACAATGGTTGATGAAAAGGGGAAAATACTGATAAAAGATTGGTACAAAGAAATCAAAGAGTTATCCAAAGAAGAAAACTTTGTTGTAAATAGCGAACCCTTTGATGAAGACAGTTTTAAAAAAGAATATGGTATTAGCAAATTCATCAACAACCTTAGGGGAAAAGGAGTCAAGAAGGCTTTAATTTGTGAACCAACTTGTAACATTTCTGGCTTAAACTCTGGCTATTCAGGACCAGGTGCAAAAACAATAACACCTTCAAAAGCAATGGTAAAGATTGACTTTAGATTGGTTCCAAATATGAACCCCCTTGTCCAGTTTAAAAGACTAGAGAATCATCTAAAAGAAAAGGGTTTTGATGACATCAAAGTTACAATGATTCATGGGGAAGCAGCCGGTCGAACAGAATTAAACAATCAGTATGTTAAAGTAATTCAAAATTCTGCAAATGAAATATTTGGGGATTCAATAATATCTATATCATCCGCAGGGACTGGACCCATGTATGACTTTATAGATTTACTAAAGGCACCATGTATTTCAATTGGAGGGACATATATTTTCTCAAGAATACATTCTCCTAACGAATACGCAAGGATTGACCTTCTTGAAAAAACAACCAAATGCATGATAAAAATTATTGACAATATCTCAACAACTTCCGCTCTAAAATAATTCATCCATTTATTGATTTTACTTATAAGTATGAAAAGACTCTTTACTGTTATTGGGTTTTGAGGAAGAGCCAAATGGTAAAGGAGAAGGAGAAGGAGAAGGCAAGCACAGAGAAATTGAAATTGAAAATAACAATGATTACTTGCAAGATTGGAATGAAACTATAGTAAAGAAAGTAGATGACAAGAATGACGATATAAAAAAGATAAATGAGTACTTGCTTCACATTGCAAGAATTATCGATTATCCTAGTCTGAATATATCAGAGTATTTAATCCAGATAGATAATATAGGAAAGGAACTAAGTTCAAAAATAAAATATTCCAAAAGTATGAGGCCTACTCAGATTATTGAAAAATATAATGATTTTTTCTTTGAAGAGCAAGGTTTTAAACCAAACATAAGTGATTATTATAATCCGGTTAACAATTATCTAAATATAGTATTAGAAAAAAAAATGGGAATCCCGATAACATTATCATTATTGTATATCCATATTGCAAGTTATCTGAATTTTGAGCTACATCCTGTTAATTTTCCATCTCATTTTCTGATTAAATACGTGCTGGATGAAAATACTAATGACGTTATAGTAATAGATCCCTTCAATAAAGGTAGAATAATAGATGATTATGTATTACAAGACTTTTTGAAAAAGGCATATCCTGGAATAGATATTTCTGTATCTAATGATTTGCTTAAGAAAGCAAAGCCCACACAAATACTAATGAGAATCTTAAACAATCTGAAAAATGGATATTCCGAAGTAGATGATCTTGACAAGATTATGAGAATAAATGAAATGATCCTTTCATTAGATAAATCAAACCCAGAAGGCATAAGAGACAGAGGGATAATTTTGTACAGAAGTAAAGAATATGAAGGGGCTTTAGAGAATCTATATAAATATATAGAAATAAATCCAGAAGCAAATGATATTGATAGTATACTAGAACTGGTAAAACAGATTAGAGATATTATCTCAAAATAGGTTTATTGAAATTACTAAATTCTTGAGACAATATAGAATTAAATTGTGATTTATTGTATTTAGTCTGTATATTGTTTTTTTAATGTGTCCTCAGAGTAATCTAAACATCATCGCTTTGGAGATAGTTCACATCTACATAAAGTATATAATCTTAGTTAGACTAAAAAAAACCAGATCAATTTGGCAGTTAAAGTCGATACTTATTAAAAAAGTATTTGTTTATACCTAAGCTATAGCAGATTTTATAAATATACAATAAAGTAATCTCATAGTTGATAAGTTGGCTTGTGTTAAATAACAATTAACAATTAAAAATAATCGCCTTAACAAATTAGGACTTAATTTTCAAACAAATTTTAATTATAGCAATAATATTTTAATTCAAATTATACATTCTTGTTAATTTTGACAAATAATTCTTTAGCATTCTTTCTTGCTTCTTCAGTTATTTCTTCATTAAAAATAGTATTACTCAAAGAATCGAGCACGATTTGCCACTCCCTCTCAGTTAATTGAATACTTTTTTTATCAGTGTTGCCCATATTAAAATTTTCTAGTTTTCTGTAATAAAATCTTATTTACGACCATTATAGAAAGAACAGTTACTCAAAAGTAATAGCAGTCTTATGCGAAGTAAGAATTCGGTAGTTGACAAACGAGGGGGGCAAAGGAAGAAGAGAACGTGTGAATGGATGTGAAAAGTGTATTTAACGCTTTTAAAATTCACTCATTCTATTACTTTTCATGTTCTTTTAGATATAATATAAAATCCATGTGCTGAAATGATCAAGGCAGCCAAGGACATTTTTGTAGCAAATACCAAGTTCCAAGGGGTATTGGGATTTGGATAGGGCATAAATAAATTATCTAATCTTAATTCACCTCTAACTAAATCTGCAGTTATTAATGCATTCCAAATTATAAAATTATAAAAAAACTCGTAAATCGAAATTATCAATATTGCTAGAACAATTAATTGCAAAATAGACCTGACGCTCTTTGGAACATTCTGTACTTTATCTGTTCCAAGTTTAGTAACACAGTACCAAGCTACCACAGAAACTATCATTAGATAAGTTACTAATTTTGCTAGTCCTTTAAATGGAAATTCGGTATTAACTAGTACCTCGCCTATTATGACTTTTCCAGTATTCAAATATTCATTAATACTAACATACAAAGAATAGAAAGTGATTACAGTCATCAAAAACGCACAAATATAAAAAACATACAGGTAGAATCTTCTAGAAAGAAGTTCATCTTTTTCTACGCTTAATTTCATTTATATTTAAACCGATTAGCATCTTATATAAAAATGATAATCATTATTAGGAGAAAAGAGGAAAGTTACAGACTAATAGAAATAGAGATTTCTATTTTTACAGGCTATTTTCAATAGTTTTTACTATTGTGTTTAAATCATCTTTGGCCATCAGTGGATGAACAGGTAATGATAACACATGATTCCAAGCCCAAGTTGTATTGGGCAGTAAATTTTCATCACCATCGCCAGATATAGATTTATCTGTATTACCACCACCATTGCCTCCATAGTATGGGGTTTTATGCACCGGTGGATCATAGTAAACAGTAGCACCTATTCCCTCTTTGATAAGATTGTTCTTTACTAATTCTCTCTGAGAGTTTTCATTAAACCCAATTGTAAATAGATACCAATTGAATTTTTTATTTGCAGGTTCCTTTGGAAGCTTGAGTATGCCTTTTTGTTCAAAGCTTTTCAATCCTTCAGATAAAAATTCTGCATTAGTCTTTCTTGTATCTAACATCTGGTTTAGTTTTCGCATTTGAGATATTCCTATCGCCGCGCAAAGTTCTGGTAGTCGAAGGTTCAATCCAAATACACGAGTATCGTACCCATTAACCATACCGTGATTTCTAATCATCAGTAGTTCTTCATATATGGTATCATCGTTTGTAACAATTGCACCGCCTTCTCCAGTAGTGAGCACTTTACTTGCATAAAAACTAAAGCAACCTAAATCGCCTATTGTTCCTGTTTGTTTTTGATTATATAAGGATCCAAGTGATTGACATGCATCTTCAATGACTTTTAATGAATTAGATTTTGCAAGGGCGTTTAGTTTCTCCATTTCAGAAGGATGACCATACAAATGTACTGGGATTATCGCCTTTGTCTTGTCTGTAATTTTTTTTTCAACATCAGTTAAATCTATTGTATAGTCATCAACGTTTATGTCTGCAAATACGGGTTTTGCTCCAGTGGCGACAACCGAATTTGCCGTTGCTACGAAAGTAAAGGATGGAAGTATAACTTCATCGCCAGGTTTAATTCCTAAAGACAATAAGGAAGCATGTATCGCAGATGTTCCTGAGTTTACTGCAATTACGTGTTTAACATTGAGATATGATTTTAAAAGATTTTCAAAATCTTGAACGCGTTTTCCCCCATTCTTGGCAGGAGAAGTTAAAGAATTCGCAGCAAGTACATTTAAAACCTCTACTTTGGCATCATCATCCAACCAAGGCTTGTTAATAGGAATCATTATTGAATAACTATAATTACAGATATAAAAATCAGTAATATTTAAGACATTCAAACACTTTCGGCGATAAATTCATCAAATGCGATCAAAACCACATTTAGGTTCCTTAACAAGCGAATAATTGTTTTTATATCAAATACAAATGAAGTTTTTTTCAATCTATAATATTCGTAGAATTTATACTGTTCTTCGGTCATCCAACTGGTTAAAATATAATAGAGGGCAAGATTAAGTAATTTTAGTGCAGATGTGGCAGAGTGGTCATCCTAAATCGATTTTTAGGACCATAATAATGCGTCGGCCTTGAGTTAATCAAGGTAGATAATAAGTAAGCCGATTCGCCGTATGGCGAGCAGGAGTTCAAATCTCCTCATCTGCGCTCAAAATTGTATTTAGACAAGGAGACAATTAACTAAACATCGGGTTAGGAATTTTTCCCATTATTATACATTTTATATCAATTGGCATATTTGACACGGAGTAATGAAGATTGATTTGATTAACTACCTCTGTTTTGAGACCCTAGAGCCTTGATAATAATACATGCGGAGTAAAACAATATTTTATAATGTGGCTCTGACACAACTTGTAGCATATAAAATAAGATGAAAAAATATACGGGTATTATAATTGGAATTATAGTTGTAGCGATAAGCATATACACTATATCAAATACTCCATCCGAAACTACAATCTTATTGCCTTCACCTAACTTAGAAGATAGAGAATCAGCCGTGAGAGTTATGGCTGAGGGTTTAGAATATCCTACAAATATTATAGTTTTACCTGACGATAGGATAGTGTTAACTGAACAAACCGGAAAAACTTTGACTTTTAATAGCAACGGATCATTGCTAAATACATATCAATTACCCGATATTTATTTTGAAGAGGGCGCGGGGCTGTTGGGATTGGCATTAGATCCACAGTTTACTAGCAATCATTACTTGTATCTATATTATACTTATACAGAAAATAATAACAGCAGTAATGAGATATTCAATAAAGTAATCAGAGCACAGGAGAAAAATAACTCATTAGTTGATGTAAAGACAATTATAGATAACATGCCTGCCTCAAAACTCCATAATGGAGGGGTACTAAAATTTGGTCCTGATGGAAAATTGTATATAAGTGTAGGCGATATAACAAATTCAGAATTATCCCAGAACTTATCTAGTCTTGCAGGAAAAATACTCCGATTAAACTCTGATGGAACTATTCCAAATGACAATCCATTTGATAGCTCCGCAATTTATTCATACGGACACAGAAATGTAGTAGGCATCGCTTGGGATGTTGACAACAATACCATGTATGCAAGCGAAGCAGGTAGAATCGGAAATGATGAAATAAACATAATTAAATCAGGAGAGAACTACGGCTGGCCAATAGAGGAGTGTGGCAATTTAGAGGAAAGTTTATTTGTTAATGCAGAATTTTGCTTTACTCCATCTGTATATCCGTCTGGAATTATAATTAGTAATTCATCTGAACTAAACTATAATGGAAAATTGTTAGTAGCCACCTTAAAGGGAGAACACCTAAGAAGTATCGATCCTATTACAAAAGATCAAACCCCGATATTAACTGGGTACGGAAAAATCAAAGATATAACTGAAGATAAGAACGGATCATTATATTTAATAACAAACAATAGAGGATTTTTTGATGACTCTGGATCTGATAGAATCCTAAAGATAATGAGTAATGAGTAAAGATTGGTGCAAAAAAAATTTAGAGATATGAGTCAGGATGAAAGGCTTCATCATATCAAGATGAAAACAGACTTGAGTAATGAGGAGATCGATTTGCTTAGAAATACTGGAGCACTCAGGTTTAGCACTATCAATGGCATGGTAGAAAATGCTATTGGAATCTTTCCTCTACCTATAGGGATCGCAACCAATTTTGTTATCAATAATAAAGAATATTTGATTCCCATGGCAATAGAAGAACCTTCCGTTATAGCAGCAGCTAGTAATGCTGCAAAAATAGCTAGTGGAGGAGGAGGGTTTATTGCTCATTCATCTGATTCGATCATGATAGGTCAGGTTCAATTAATTCCTACTGCTACTGCTGCTACAACTGCTGCCAGCCACAGCAGCAGCATGATGACGAGCAATAGCACCAGCACCAGCACCAGCACCAACACCAACACCAACACCAACCACGATTCAAGTAACACCTCAGAAATTGATAATATAATCAAATTGATACATAACAATAGAAATAAAATAATATCATTAGCAAATACGAAGAGTAGATTTGCAAAATGTATAGATCTCAAGATTAAACATGTGAATGATAAAAGTATAAACAATCTAGGACAAATGATAATAGTTGAGATTCTAGTAGACACTAAAGATGCGATGGGTGCTAACGTGGTAAATACAATGTGCGAAGCTATAGCTCCGGAGATAGAATTACTAACAAATGGTAAAGTAATATTAAAAATTTTGTCTAATTACGCTACAGAACGGTTGGTAAGATGCAAGGCAATATTTCCAAGAGATTTGATTGGTGGCGAGAATATCCTTAAAAGAATTTTGTTTGCATATGCTATGGCATATACCGATGTACATAGAGCAGTTACCCATAACAAAGGAATAATGAATGGGATTGATAGTGTAGCGATTGCAACTGGTCAGGATTTTAGAGCTATTGAAGCAGGTTGTCATGCATATGCATGCAGAGACGGATACTACAGAGCGTTAACCAAATGGTATCAAGATTCTAATGGAGACCTAGTTGGAGAAATAGAAGTACCTATGGCGGTTGGAACGGTTGGAGGAATAACAAACTCGCATCCGATTGTCAAAACATGCTTAAAATTGATGAATGTATCAAATGCAAAAGAATTAGCAACCATAATTGCTGCATCAGGATTGGCACAAAATTTCTCAGCAATACGAGCATTATCAGACGAGGGCATACAAAAAGGTCATATGAAATTACATTCAAAAAATATTGCAATAATCGCAGGAGCTACAGAAGAAAAGATAGAACTAGTTTCAAGAAAAATGGTCGAGGAAAGAAACGTCTCGGTATCAAGAGCTAGAGAAATTCTTGAAGAATTAGATAAAATATAAAGTCTTTTGGATAATCCTCTTTAATAAAAAAACAAATAAACTACACAATAATTAATACAGTCGTTATAGGTATCAAAGATGGGTATTATTAAATTTGTGGTGCCCAAAGGCAGTATAGAAGAGGCCACTTTTCAAATAATAGAAAGAGCATGGCAATGTAATGTTAGCGGCAGAGGAAGAATATACAGAGTAAAAATTGCAGATCCAGAGATCGAGGTCAAAATTCTAAGACCACAAGAGATTCCAACATATGTACAAGAGGGATTTCATGATGTTGGAATAACAGGTAAAGACTGGATAAAGGAAACCGATGCGGATGTCAAAGTATTACTAGACTTAGAATATGGCAAAGTAAAACAGGTGATAGCAATTCCAGAATTCTTCAAATTTAATAGCCTGGATGAACTGATATCTGATTTTGCTCAGAACAAAAAGACATTAAGATTTTCAACTGAATACTTAAAATCTGCGTCTCAATATATTAAATCGAAAGAAAGTTACAAAAAGTACTTTGAGGGTTTGGAACCTACAATAGTAACTCCATGGTCTAGAACAGGCGACAACAAACTGGTAGAAATATTTTTGTCATTCGGAGCAACAGAAGCAAAGCCTCCAGAGGATGTTGATGCAGTTTTTGATATCACTGAGACAGGAACAACACTCGTTCAAAACAATTTAAAAATAATTGATCAAGTGATGGAATCTACAGCTGTACTTATCGCCAATAAAGAAGCTCTAAAAGATCCAGTAAAAAGGGAGAAGATAATAGATATGATTGTTTTACTAAAGGGAGTTGTAGAGGCAAGAAAGAAACTACATATTTTTGTCAACGTAGAGAAAAACAATCTCAAAGCGTTGCTAAATATACTTCCATCTTTAAAAGGACCAACAGTAAGTAATCTGAGTACGGAAGGATGGTTTGGAGTAAACACTATAATAGATAAGAATGAATTTATCAGGCTTATTCCAACTATTAGGAAAATTGCTCAAGGTCTTGTCATTTTAGAACCAAGTCAAATACTATCAATGGATAAAATTATTCTCGATGATAAAGATGAAGTAAGAATTGATTAAAACAATAAGCATCAAAGAACCAAGTGAGCAAGCTAATGAATTAAGAGAAAGATCCTGGAACAAAGATCTATCTATTCCTACAAAAAATGTTCTAAAAATTATAGAAGACATAAAAACCGAAGGCGATGATGGAATATCAAAATGCATTGAGAAATATGAGAACGTTAAGATAGATTCATTTGTTGTTAGTAAAGACGAAATCAAAGAAGCGTATGAAAATGTTTCTGCTAATCAAATAAGAATTATAAAATATATGAAATCAAAATTAGAAAAAAGCGAACAGGCAGTTATTAATAGTCTTAAGAACATAAAGATCGAATCGAATGGAATCAAGATAAAAAAATCAGTTTTACCTATTTTTAGAGTTGGTTGTTACATTCCCGGAGGAAAGGCCAGATATCCAAGTACAATTGTGATGTGCACGGTACCTGCAAAGATTGCAGGAGTAAAAGAGATAGTTGCCATTACGCCTCCAATGAAGAACGGCAAGGTGGACCCACTAACTCTAGTGGCAGGAGATATCTGTGGTGTTGATGAATTTTATAAAATTGGGGGTGCTTATGGAGTAGCTGCATTAGCATATGGCACAAAGACTATAAAAAGAGTAGATAAAATTGTAGGACCAGGTGGAGTATATGTTTCCGTTGCAAAGTCCATTGTATCGAAAGACGTTTCTATAGACATGATAGCAGGTCCAACTGAATTGCTGGTATATGCTGATGAAAAATCAAACCCATACTATATTGCACTAGATTTAATCTCGCAGGCAGAACATAGTGAAGATACACTTTGTGGAGTAGTAACGAAATCAAAAAGTATAGCTGTCAGAATTTCTGAGGAGCTAGACGCGATAATCAAAGGAACCAATATATCCAGAAAGGAATTCGTAGAGAAAAGCATAAAAGACAACGGGTTTATTGCACTATGTCAAAGCGATGAGGAAATAACAGAATTCATTAATGAGTTTGCACCAGAGCATTTAGAAATATTCTCAAAACATGATAAAAAAATAATCAAGGAGATCCGCAATGCGGGTTTAATATTGATCGGTAAGTATACACCCTCGTCTGTGAGCGACTATTGTCTTGGTTCTAATCACGTTTTACCAACCTATAGATTCGCTAAATCCAGGTCAGCACTATCTGTTTTAGATTTCATTAAATTGGTAAACATGATAGAAATGAATAAAGATGCACTCAGGAAAGCATCTCCCATTATGAAAGAAATCACTTCTACAGAAGGACTAGTTAATCACTATGAAGCAGTAAAAGGAAGGATGATAAAATAACATTGGATTGGTTAGAAAAGGAGCTTGCCTACATTAGATCATACAAACCCTATAAAAGACCAGATAAAGTTTATGATTTTTATAAATTAGATTCTAATGAAAACATAGTATTAGAAAAGAGATTCATTAAAGCAATGGCACTAAAATCACTTCGTGAAAGTGATTTTAGAGAATATCCCTTGGAGCAATTTGAAAATCTATACAAAAAATTGGCAGATTATACTAATTTGAGTATAAGAAATATTGGAGTCGGTAGCGGTTCTGATCAGATAATGGATTTATTATTATCAACAATAGGTAAAGAAAGAAGTGTCATAACATTAAATCCTACTTTCTCGTATTTTATAGATAGATGTAATCTGCATAAAATATTAACTAAGCAAGTTGATCTATCGAATTTAGATAACTCTTTTGATGTTGAATTTTTTATCAAAAAGGCAAAAGAATATGATATAATATACATAGCATCTCCAAATAATCCTACAGGAAATCAATTCAAACTTGAAGAAATATTAAATATAATCGAATCCCTAAAACATAAGCTAATAATAATAGATGAAGCTTATGTTGAATTTGCTGAATATAATTTATCAAATATAGTAACAAAATATAACAATGTTATAATTATGAGAACGTTTTCAAAAGCTTTTGGTTTAGCCGGGGCCCGAATAGGATACATATTGACCAATGAAGAATTGGCAGAAGCCTTTAATCAATATATTCAACTACCATATCCTTTGAGTAGTTTTTCAATGCAATTAGCAATAGAGGCCCTTGTAAATATCCACTTAGTAAAAAGAAGTATACAAATGATTAAAAAGGAAAGATCAAAAATTTTTGAGAGGTTAAATAAAATGAATCAGATTAAAATTTTTGAATCACATTCAAACTTCTTTTTCTTTCAAACCTTCGATCATTTTGAAAAAATAAAGAATTCGATGGTGAATGAAAAGATATTGATAAAGTCTTTCGGGAACTTGGGAAATTACCAAGGAGCAATGAGAATTACTATAGGAAATACAGAGATGAATGATAAAATAATTTCAATATTTGAAAAATCATACAATAAGTGAGTAATGAGAATAACATTGAGTAGTTAATCAAGAATTATCAACGCTATGATTAAAAAAATCTTCCTTGGCATTGTTCCCTTCTTCATCAGGATTTTCTACCAGTAGTTTCTTTTGGGTATAGAGACTTACGTCGGTGGAAACAGATGTATCTAGAATTTTTCTAATTTTTTCTGCTCTCATAGTACCAATACCAGGTACTCTTGCTAGTTCTGCTATTGAAGCATTCAAAACATTTCTAGGAGAATGAAATTTTTCTAGTAATCTGGTTGCTACTTTAGAACCTACGCCAGGTAGAGAGGTGAGAACATATAATTGTTGAAGTATAAATGGATTTGATTTTTTTATCTTTTTTAGTAATGGTCCTTCATTTTTGCTTTTAAATTGGTTAGAAGCTAATAAAACTAATAGTTCAGCCGTATAAAAAACTGAACTAGTATATAAAATCGGTAATCGAAAGTCAAGTACTACCCTAATTAAGGTTTCATAGGCAATACGCAGTTTATCTATAATCAATCTAGAATCAGACGAATAATCCTCCCTTGTATCAAGATCTGTTAAATTTCCTTCAATAATAATTACAGGTTTGGAATAATGCTTTATTAAATCAGAACACTGTACAAATAAACGACCATCGTAGACAGAATTAATTAAATCATGTATAGTTTTTCTTTCAATTATAGTTTCAGATGAAACAATATAATCTCCGATCGTTAATTGTTTGTAATCTACATAAACTCCCATAAGTTTTAGTAAATCAGGGACTCGACTATTTCTCTCTCTTTCATCTACTACAATTCTAATAGCCAATATTATAATAAAAAACCAAACAGTCTTAATTAATATTAATAAGAAGAAAAAATTATGTTGTTTATGATGATGGCGGTGGACTAAATTTATTACCCGATTGTGAAGAACCCGATTGAGCCATGTGCATCATTTGATTAATCTTATTTTCAACTTCTTTAAGATTTTCTTTGACTCTAGATTCTTGTTTTCCTAAAACAACGGTTCTTGTGCTTGATAATTCTTTCTTCTCCTCTAATTCCTTTAGCAAATTATCTCTGTTAGATTTAACTAGTAGCGGGCCTGCTAACTTGTATACAGTATCGTCAGTAGTCGTTTTCTTTAATTCTTCCAAGGCTCTTTCGGTCTCAGATACTTCTAGTTCGACTTGTTGTTTTTGCATCATTATTGCTTGAAGGTTTTGCTGTAATTGTTGTAACCTCGCAAGCTGCTCTCTTAGCCATGGAGGAAGCTCTTGTTCACTCATTGTTAATACAAATTAACTACATATGCACTAAGATAAAAATTATGTTGTGATTATGTTAATTATCGATATGAATTACAGAATATGATAAATCAATTAATCTCAAGAGCGATATTATAGTTGCACGAAATTTGGATATGTTGTTACTAGAAATAGATAATATGATGCAGTTATTTTCTATAGAAACAGTAACAAGAGTATCAAAATCAGGTGTAGACTTTATATCGCCTTTTATTGCGATAAAGATGGAACTTAATTGCTTTGTTAATAAATTGGTAGAATCTTCTTTGAGAATATCTGGATTATGGTTAATATCAAAATAAATATGGATCTTAGAGTTGTAGCTTTCCAAGATTTACATCATATGCCCCTGCCGCTACTTTATATTCACATTTACCACACTGCCAAATCCCAATAGCGATTCTTCGGAATTTTAGTGAAGTACAGCTGGGACATCTTCTTTTTTGTTTTAAAGTTCGATGGACCTTACCATATCTTTTTCGTACAGTGGCACCAAATTTAACACCTAAACCTTTTAGTGCTGTTGAGCCCTTTCTTCTTTTCAACTTAGTTTAACTCCTTTATTTTAGAGCGTATTTCCTCTCCTTTAATTCTTGCTATTTCCGAGTAGCTGATAATTTGATCAACAGTGAATGGACCAGTAAAGCCCTTTTGTACTGCAACTATGCTTCCATCTGACTGGGTAGTCATAGTTATACGAGCATCCATACATGCCTCTTCTTCTGTTGTTGGATCTAATAGTACTGCTTCCCCGATTTTAACTGCGGTGATTGACACTGGGACAGTAGTTATGGGCGGGGGCATAGTTTTACCTGTATCTACTACTTTATCGTCTTGAATTTCAAAAATTGGAAATTTGCTTGTCAATAGTGCTGACACCACGGCATAAGAAGTAGCATCTAACAAGTTACCATCGCTATTTATGATACTACAATCAACAAAAACAGTGTAAACTATTTTTCCAGGAATCAAAACTAATTTATCTAAATCGAGCATTTCAGATTCACGAATTCCCCTATCTACCACTCTTGACAATTCGATTGCATCTTCATCAGGGGGTCCAGGTTCTACATGAGGAGAGGCAGTGGGCAATACTTCTGCAGACATTATCAAGGCTCCTTTATTTTCTAACCCTTCAAATGGTTCGCCTGTTTCGACTTTAACACCGGCTATAACTTCGGTGTTTCCAAGTGTTACCTTTGCAGACCCAGACGCCTTATCTATTATTCCAATCTCAACTTTGAGGTCCCGGTAGGACTCATAATTGCGACCATCCAATCTTTTTCCTCTAGATAAGGCTTCTAACATTTGCTGTTTTCGTAGTTGCTCAACTATTATCGTAGAACGCTTTGATGAACTCATACTTCTTCTTTTACCTCCAATTCATTTCCAAAATATTTTTTCATTAGAGCATCTTTTTGTATTTCGTATACCAATTTACATCCATCGATCGCCTTATTCAAACATTCACCAAATTGAGCTGTAGATAGCTTCCCATCCACTTGAAGTAATGTAACTTGTTCTAAATTGGGTAAATATGCTACAGGCATATCAGCATCTCCTTCTTTATCCTCCAAGTCGTTAACGTCTAATACTATTTTATCTGCTATTCTTCCCGCAGCGCAGGCAGATACCAAATCACGCATATTAATTCCAGCATCTGCTAATGCTACCGATGCTGCATTAATACCAGCACATCTGGACCCACCATCAGCTTGTATGACTTCAACAAATACATCAATAACTGCGCGTGGATAATCACTTAGTATTAAGGAGGGCTCTAAAGACTCTCGCATTACTTTAGATATTTCAACCTCTCTTCTAGACGGAGCAGGATTCTTCCTTGTATCTGTCGAAAATGGGGACATGTGATATCGGCATCTAAGAACACATCTATCTGGGAGTGCCATATGTTTTGGATGGACTTCGCGTGGTCCATAGACAGCGACAATTATTTTGTTCTTTCCAAATTCTATATAAGCAGACCCGTCTGCATTTTTTACAACGCCGACGGTAATTTTGATTGGACGTAGATCATCTATTCCTCTACCATCAGATCTTTTTCCGTTTTCATCCAACAATGACAATTCTTTCAAATTATACACATCCTATTTGATCACTCTTGTTTTTCTTCTTTTTGATCGGTATTGCTATTGCTGTTGGATGATTTTTCAGAATTGTCATTTTTGTGTTTTTCCTTTGAACTAGAACTGGATTTAGTAACACTATTTTGTTGTTGTTCTTGTTGTTCTTGTTGTTCTTGTTGTTCTTGTTGTTCTTGTTGTTCTTGTTGTTCTTGTTGTTCTTGTTGTTCTTGTTGTTCTTGTTGTTCTTGTTGTTCTTGTTGTTCTTGTTGTGAAATCGGTGCTTCGTTGCCTACTGATGTATTAATTGATTCAGGCTGTTCTGGATCTGTAGGATCTTGAACATTTAACAAAGCTTTGACCCTTTGGGTAAGATTAGTTGTATGAGACTCTTCTTCTACCAATCTTATAGCCTTTGCAGCTAGACTTAGACCATCGGGATCTCTACCCGTAACAACTACTATGCCATTTTGTCCAATTATTACTCTAGTTTGGGTAGCCTGCTCTATTGTTTGAATCATAGAACCTCGCTTTCCGATTAAGCGCGGAACGCGAGTAGGAGAAATTTTAATGAATTCGCCGTATGGAATTTTACCTAAATCCTTATCTTGAACTGTGAGCATAGGATCTCGGGTTCTATCAAATGACACAATCCTTGCAATAATTAAATCTCCAATACTTAGTTGTCTTCCCATATCATCTCTGGCTGGTGAAAAATCGCGACCAAATACATCTTGAGCAGGCAAATGAGCAAAAAAGCATGCATTGATATCAACATCCCACGACAGAGAAGAGCGATCTATGATCTTCCCTATCACAAGGTCATTTACGCGCGGAATATATACGCCTGATAAAGGTATAACTTTTACACCATCTTTGCCAGCCTCAGCAATTCCAACCCTTGTTGATACTAAATAATTACCACTTTTAACAACATTCATCAAAGGTTTATAATTACCCTCAATAATTTTATCTCCAGGTATAACATACCTCCTCTTTATTTCTTGCATGTTAGGTATTGTCTACCTCCAATAACAATAAACACATAAAATGAAACGTTTTCATATTTCGATTTCTAATTATGTAGGATTTGTTCTATAATATATTCTGTAAGTAGTTATTCCTTAACTTGTGCCGTCCCTTTGGTTATTGAGCCTATACGATCCAAAAAGCTTCCTTTCATACCAGCATTTATTTCTAATTCTAATCTCAGAGATCCATCAGATAGCCATTCTTCAGAGGTTAAAGCACCAGAACTTTTAACAAAACTGTAACTTGAAGATGAATAGGTGTTGGGTATCAAAATAGACAAGCGCAACATTTCAGATTTTAAGGGTAGAATTTTTCTAAGAGCATCAACGATGGATTTTACTTGATCTTCTGCTTTTTTGAATGGATCAATTGTAACTCTCACATCTTCCAATGCATTTTCTATTCGTTGAATAGGATGAGGAAGTTTTGTTTTTGGATCTATAAAGTTTTTATTAATATATTGAATAATCTGTTTTCGCTTATCATCCACCATTTTGCGTCTCTGATCAGTTGTAAGATTTAGTTCCCCTTTAAGTAAGATTTGTTTTAGTATTTCATTGGGATCCTTAGTTTTAAAATGTTTATTTAATTTATCAATACCAACTCTAGATCCTTTGTTTGCATCTGAGTATATTTCATCTGAAATTAAAACTGAAGATAAATCGGTTCTTTTTCCCATTTTATATTCAAGTGCTGGATCCGGTTTAACCAAAATTTCAAATCGGTCACTCCCAATAATTAATTTTACAATAGTAACCTTGGAATCAGTCATATAGATTAGAGAATAATTATGCTATATTAATATAATAAGATGATAGGTTTTATTTTTAGTCTTTTTAATTATCTAATTGCAACAATAGTTATTGTAGGCATATTTGACCACTAATGGAGATTAACTGTTATTTTACTCACATTCTCAAACTTATATTTATGCACAGTAATATCAATAAGGTGAAAGCAAATAAAGAAACAGTATTTAATATAATTTGTACTTTAACGGTAGATAATTATATCTATATTCTTAATTATAAATTCTGACAAACTAATAGCAAATAATATTGTCATTGTATTAATTCATTACATTTTTAATATACATAAGATTAAAGTTATCTGATTTGATCTCCATAGATTTAAAGGTTATTGAAAAACAAGATGAAAGAATAACCATTAAATTTAATAATGTACCTCGTCAGTATGTAAACGCCATTAGACGATTATCTATTAGTGAAGTTCCTACCTTTGCTATTGATGACGTCGTTATTTTAGAAAATTCATCAGTAATGCATGACGAGGCTGTTGCTCATAGGCTTGGCCTTATTCCACTTAGGACTGATTTAAAAAAATTTTCGTTACCTGAAGAATGCAGTTGTAAAAGCTCCCTTGGATGTGTACATTGTAGAGTTTTGTTGCAACTTGATGCCGAGGCTAATGAGAAAACTAAAACAATCACTACATCAGAGCTAATTTCAGAAGATGAATTTGTAAAACCTGTTAGTCAAGATATTCCCATAATAGTGTTAGCACCGGGTCAAAAATTAAAATTTGAATCTTATGCAAGACTAGGATTTGGCAGGGATCATGCAAAATGGCAACCGGCTACAATATCAGTTGTAAAGTATGGCGAAAATGAAAATGAGATCTTTTTAACTATCGAGTCTAATGGTGCTTTAACAGCAGAAGAAATAGTCATAGCTGCAGTTGAGAAGCTTAGTAAAAGCATAAAAGAATTTGGAGAAACTATTAACTCTATTCGGGTCCCGCCCAACCTCTAGGTAAATTTATTTGGTACTTTACACTCTTTTAATTCGAACAGCAAATAATGTTAAGCGATACTTTAATAGATAATACAATCTGGGTTCTACGTAAAGCTTTTAAAAAAAACAAAGCTCAGATTTGGAAAGCACTAGAAAAAGAATTTTCCAAATCTCGATCAAATAGAAGGCTAGTTAATATTCAAAGATTAGACAAAATCACAAATGATGGTGATATTATAGTAGTTCCGGGCAAAGTTTTAGGCAATGGAACTTTGGGGCATAAGTTAACAGTATCTGCATATTCATTCTCAGACAATGCTGTAAATAAATTAAATACGGCAGGAGCTGAAATTGTTTCATTGGAATCCCTAATAAACAAATATCCTGATGGAAAAGGTGTGAGAATAATTGGTTAAAGAGACAAAGACAAATAAAAAACGTGATGAAAATCTATCACAACAAAAACAGCAAGAACAACAAAATAAGCTTATTGTAGTTGATGCATCTAATTGTGTTTCAGGAAGAATATGCTCTAAAGTATCAAAATTATTGCTCCAAGGTAATAGGGTATCAGTAGTTAACGCTGAAAAAGTAATGATATCTGGAAATAAGTATGAAATTATTGAAAGCTACAAGAAAAGATTAGAAGTAGGATCTGTTGTTAACCCTATTCATGGGCCTTTTCATCCTCGAAGACCGGATACAATAATCACAAAAATGATAAGGGGCATGGTTCCTAAAAGAAAATCTAGTGGTATGCAAGCCTTCAAAAAATTAAGGGTATATATAGGTGTACCAGATGAGTTAAAAAATTCAGCAATGCAAACATTTGATGACGCCAAAATCACCAGGCCTGAATCATTTTATACATCTATGAGTGATGTAGCAAAACAGATTGGTTGGAAAGGAGTAGTAGTTCAATAATGATTAAAATAGATCTTTATCCTGGGCAAAGGAAGACTTGTAGAGCAGTAGCCACAATAGTAAAAGGAAATGGAAAAATCAGGATTAATAACATTCCCGCAGAGGTCATCCAACCAGAAGTAGCAAAGGAACTAATTTTAACACCCACAAATATAATTGGTGAATTAAGAAATAGAGTAGACGTTAACGTTCATGTCAATGGTGGTGGTTTTATGGGTCAAGCATTTGCAAGTGCGGTAGCAATTTCACGTGCATTAACTGGTGAAACAAAAGGTGCAAAAGATCCTAGAGATCATCCATTCACTAAAAACGTCAGAGAAGAAATAAAGAAAAAGATTACCGAATTTGATAGGCACTTGCTAGTAGGCGATCCAAGACAAACAGAATCAAAGAAATATGGTGGACCAGGAGCAAGAAGAAGAAAACAGAAATCATATCGTTAACATTTTTTCCTCTGAAATTTTTTTGATATCTTAATTAATACAGAATCTAATAATATATAATATGTCTCATAATGGCATAGACTTGGATCAGTATATACTTCTAATTATATATCCAAGTATAGCATTTTTTGCAATCGGCTTTATTTCAAAAAAAATAGATCTAAGAAAGACAATTACATATGCTTTACAAGCAATTATCTGTTTTGGTTTTTCTATTGGTTACTATTTACTAATACCTTATGGTGGGGCACTTGGCTTATCATTAATTTTAGGAATATTTGGAATTTTGTTAGTTATTCTAGCAAGAAAAGAGAAAGTTTCTCCTGTTACTACTGATTTAGAAGAAGAGGGGAGAGGAGGAGAAGAGAAAGAGGAGAAAGGTGAAGGAATGAAGAGAAGGGAAAAGGACAATTCATTTTAAATGATGACTATGATGAAGGAAGAAAAATGCAATTAACATCCAGATTTAAAATAAAAAATATTAGTAATATTATCGATTTTTTAGATAAGATACATGTAGGAAGATTGGCAACAATCGACAGAAATGGATACCCTCAAGTTATCCCCATGAATTTCGTTCATTTGACTACTTCTAATCTTGACAATAAACATACAGACATTAGAAACGGAATTAAAAAATTTCAAGAATGGACAAACAATGATTACATAGACAATATCAAGTCCAATCCAGAGGTTACAGATAGAACACATGGACAAAAATACAGTCACATAATTTACATGCACTCTCACCACAAAGGAGAGAAAATAGACAACTTGTTACGAAATACAAAGGTCGGCTTTGAAGTTGATAAGGAAATTTGCTTTTTACCATCCTACTATTATCATCCTACTGATGCGTCTTTTGCAGACACTCTATATACTAGCATAGTAATAAAGGGAAAAGCGTCGATAGTATACGATAACAAAGAAAAAGCAATAGCAATGAATAAAATGATGCGAAAATATCAATCCGAGGGTGGGTATACCGAACTAACTCAAGAGTCAAAATCCATAATCTATCTTACAGTAATAAAAATTAATGTTGAAACAATTGAAGGTAAATACAAAATAGGACAAGAATGGACCAGTTCTTTTAAAAAAGGCATTGCAAATAAGATTATAGAAAGAGAAGGGATTAACAAGGCAAGAGAAATCCTAAAGGATATGAAAATAAATATTTTGGAAAATGGAGAATTAGAATTGCCAATTTCAATAAGTATGTAGTTACATTAAATCCTAATAAAAAGAAGAGAAGAGAGGAGGAGGAGGAGAAATTGGTTTATTACTAATGTATATAGATATTAATTTTTTAGTCCACATATTTCAAACGTAAAAGCAACATATCCAATTATTGTGCTTTCTTTTCGAATGGGAAAAAAATTATCAGTATATTTAGGCATCAACTCCTGTTTTAAAGACATAGCTTCTTCCTTGGAAATGTCCAATCTCAACATGTCTTTTCCAAAAAGCAAATCCCATAAATCAATATCAGATGGATCTTTTAGAGCAATAAAGGCTAATATTCTATTAGTATTTGATTTGTCTACAACTAGGAAATAGCTAAACTCATCATCTTTTGAGAATGGATCAGGAGCTGTAAATGGATCTATTCTAAAATAATTAGCAAGTCTTTTTTTTAATTGTTGCGAGGTAAATGACATTATCGCTAGGTCAGTAAGAGATAATTCTTTTATTGTATCAAGTGTAGGATTCTGAGTCTTTAAAGAAATCATAGCTTAGATAATAAAATAGGGTATTAAATGTTTGTTGAAGCTTATGAGACTATCATAAGTTTAAAATTTAACGCATGCAAAATACATTTAGGGAAATAAGCCGGGGTACCCAAGCTAGGTAAGCATCAAATATCAAGCCCTAAAAGGGGTCAGCCTCGAGATCTAATAAAGAGGAAATATAGAATAGATAGCTGATGTCCTTCCGGACTCGTGGGTTCGAGTCCCACCTCCGGCGCCTTACTTGTGTATTCCATAAATAATTTTAAATAATCTGACGAATTACGTATAACAATTAATTTTGGGTAATAATGAAGAGAAAAATGAAATTGGATTAGAAAAAGGTAATAAAATATTTGCAAAAATTGTCTTAGCTCTATTTATTGTTCGTATTATTATTAATTCAAACATAATCCTATACGATTCAATAGCCTCTTAAACATATCAAATATTTCGGATTTTTATAATAATAGCAATTGGTTTACTTCGTAAATGTTAGTTTTATGTCATTATTTATTAAAAGTATAAACCCCTAAGTTGAGCATATGGTTTCGAGTGCCAACTCATCTGCTCTGTTTTTGTATTTTAACAACCAAGTTCTTATTCTTTGAGAAAAAAGACATTATAGATAATTGCAGAATTATCTTAACAAACCCTGATATTTAATAGTCGTCCTATTGTATGTACTTCAAATATTGTCTATGAAAAGCAACAGGTCAAATCGAATGGCCTCACATACCGGATGTTACCAATAGTAGAACAATATTTGTTATTCATTCAAACCTTTTTCTGTATATCAATGCAATAACGGATGTACCAACAAATGTAGCCGTCCAGTATAGCCATATATCTGTCAGAACTCCTGAAAGTAGGGCTGGAGCCAATGAACGAGCTGGATTCATCGATGCACCCGAAATTAATGCCAGAAACAAGATGTCTAATCCAACGATACCCCCAATAGCGATACCTCCAAATCCTTTCAAGCCTTTTGTATAAACTACAGTCAGTATTACTGCCATCAAAAGGGCTGAAGCTAAAACTTCAATTCCAAATATCAGCGGTAATGGATATGAATAATTGGGCGTATTAGCTCCTAGATTCGCCTCTTTACCTATTACAATACTTACAAAAAGACTTGCTAGAAAAGCACCAACAAGCTCCGCTATTAGGTATAAAACAAATAGCTTTTTTGTGATGTGCCTTGTTATCAAAAATCCCAGAGATACAGCAGGGTTAAAATGAGCCATAGAAATTTTACCAAAAAGGTAAACACCCATTGCAACTCCTACAAAAGGAGCAAATGCAATAAAAGGTAAGCCTAAAACGCCACCTAAATTTTCATCAATGACTACTGAACCTGTGGCCAAAACAACAACAATAAATGTTCCTATAACTTCAGCAATAAACCTTTTTTGATTAACACTCAGTTTGCCAGCTACAGATTCAAAAGCCGATTCCTTTGACATGATTTTCCTCTAGTTACTTTTGGGTATCGCTTTAACCAACCAAAAAAGGTCATGAATTAGATCGGAATTTTATTATCCTTAGTAGAATCAATTATTTCTAATACTCTTTTTTCAATCTCGTCTCTTATTTGTCTCACTTTCTCTATTGGTTTGTCTTTTGGGTCTTCTATACCCCAATCTATAACTTTTGGTATAAATAAAGCTGGACAGAACTTATCATCCATACAGCCCATATTGATTATAGCTGTTGCATTTCGCATCATATCTTCTGTCAAATCTTTCGGTTTTTGATTACTAATGTCTATTCCAACTTCCTTCATAACCTCTACTGCAATTGGATTGATTTGTGAAGTTGGAACTGTACCTGCACTAATAACCTTATGACCTTTTGGAGCATACTTTTTAAAGAAACCTTCCGCCATCTGGCTTCTTCCGGCGTTTTGAACACATACAAAGATAACAGTTTTTTTTGTATTAGCATGATCTCGTTTACCAAATGAAAATTTCATCTATATCACACCTTACTCTATTCTATTCTATTCTTTAACAGCTTTGATAGAGATACTAGTAATTTGTCTTTTTTCTTGACCTTCATTGTCTTCATCTAGTTCCATATACAGTTTCTCATCAAGTACGTCAATGTTGTTAAATCCAGCTTTTTTAATACTATCTAGGTAATTTTCTTTGGTTAATGCACCATCGATACAACTGCACCAGTTATCTGTATTGATAGAGTGTACATCTATTTCTTTAGAGGTAACTAAATCTGATATGATTATTTTTCCTTTTCCTTCTGATTTGAGGATCCGGTAAATTTCTCTGAACGTATTTTCTTTATTAGTTGTCAGATTAATTACACAGTTACTAATAACTAGATCAGCAGAATTATCCTCAACAGGTATTCTTTGCTCAATGTCGCCCCGTCTGAACTCTACATTTGTATATCCATTTTTTTGAGCATTTTCTCTTGCTTTTGTGAGCATGTTATCTGTCATATCAATTCCAATGACCTTCCCACTTTCTTTCACTAGATTAGATGCAAGAAATACGTCTACGCCCGCTCCTGAACCCAAATCGATCACAATATCTCCTTCATTAATATCTGCAAACTTAGTAGGATTTCCACAACCTACTCCCAGCACAGAAGACTCAGGAATAAGCTTTAATTTTTCAGGGTCATACCCTATCATTTTTGATGATTCAAAAGGAGAAAACAGAATATCAGAAGATGTGCCACAGCAGTCACTGGAGGGCATACAACAAGAATTAGAATTACCATCCAGAGCAATCTTTCCATACTGATCCATTATTTTTTCTTTTAAATGAGATTGTTTATCCATGGATATAGGTTTACTAGAAAAACTATTTAAGTTAGTAAGAGAATTGGGATAAACCAAGTGCAATTATGGAAACTATAAGAAAATGTCAAATAAAAAGAGATTTCCTAAGATGCTCATTTAGTTTATATAGTAATCTCTTATCCTCATATTCAATATTTAAAAGCCTTTACAGTAATGCTTGTTATATTGCCGGTCTTCTTTTTAATATCCTCATTTACATTACCTGTTCTATCTTCTAAGATCTCAATATTAGTAAATCCGGCTTTTTTTATAGTGTCCAGGTAATTCTCTTTTGTCAAAGCTCCATCAACACAGCCACACCAATTGGCTTCATTGATTAATACTTTTTCTACCTCTATTGACGTGACTACATCAGATATCACTAATCTTCCTTCGTCATTTGGTTTTAAAATTCTGTGTATTTCCTTGAAGGCGTTGAGTTTATTTTCAGTCAAGTTAATAACACAATTGCTAATAACTACATCAACTGAATTATCATCTACTGGAATTTTTTCCTCGATATCACCTTTTCTAAACTCTACGTTCTGGTAACCGTGAATTTCAGCGTTCTTTCTTGCCTTCTCTAACATAGCATCTGTTAAATCAATACCGATGACCTTTCCTTTGTCTTTGACAATATTTGCGGCTATAAATACATCAATACCTGCTCCAGAACCCAGATCTACTACTACATCTCCTTCCTTAAGATGTGCAAAGGTAGATGGATTACCACAACCCAAACCCAAGATAGACGACTGTGGAATGGATTTTAGATCGTTTTGATTATACCCAACTGTTGTAGATGATTCTACGGGTGATAACGAAGGTTCATTGGTACCGCAACAGCCTGAGGAGAAGGAGGAGGTAGAGCAGCATGATAGTGAACCATCCGCCAATGCTATCTTCCCATATTGTTCTTTTATCTTTTCTTTTATGTGTGATTGTTTACTCATTACCTTTAGTTTACCAAGTAAACTATATAAATTAGTAAGAGTAAAAGAGTAAAGTAAGTGAGATCACAGAAACCAAAAGAAAACAGACATAACAAAGCAGTAATAAAATCATCAAGGTTACCAATACTGGAGGACGATAATAATCCTTGCAATTTCTATGGTTATGACGTTGAAAGCTTAATGAAAGAAACATCTCAATTGAGAAATATAATAACTAAAAGAGGAACGCTAGAAATATTGATACCGCTATGTTGTTCCACTGATCCTGTAAGATATGTCACATTTAGAAAATCAATGAAAGGTTTTAGCAGTAAAACTCTTACAATACGTTTAAAAGAATTAGAAAAAAGTGGTATTTTAAACAGACAATCCTTTAATGAGATTCCTCCTAGGGTAGAATATCGTCTTACTCCTAAAGGTCAAGAACTTGTTGGGTCCATTATTAATCTTCTGCAATGGATGAGAAAATGGTCAAGCAAATAATAAATTATTAAATTGAAAAACTAACTAAATTTATTGATTTGATTTAAACGGCGAATGCTATGTCATGTTAATTCTTTTTGAGCTTTATTCAGTGACCTTTATGCTCTGTTGATTGATAAGCCATAAATTCATTTATAGAATTTATTAAGCTTGTGTTATTAGTAATTAATAATAAGATTGAGCCATTTTTCAAATCCTGTATCTTGTATTGGATTTGATCCTTATTTTGAGTCATAGCATCTGTGCCTGGAACAGATTCGGCGTGGATAAAGAAAGGTTTTGTAAAGTTTCCTTCTGCAAAATCACTTTGTATATCTCTTGTGTGACTTTTAATTTGGCTAATTGTTTGATTATCATTCTCATCTAATGCTATTATTTTTATTTGTCCTCCATCTTCAGTTGGAGAGAATTCATGAGCAATCTTGGTTTGATCAAACCCCATGGCAAGATTACCTCTTTGCATCATCTGAGTCATATTGTGACTATTTACAGACTGCGATAAACCATTCTGCAAAGAATCCAATGAGGATTCTTGTGCATATATAACACCAAAGTTCACATTTGTACTATAGAGCATGATAAACGAAAAATAAAGAATTCCAATAACCCGTAATTCAAATAATTCTTTCATGATAATCGGTATAAGCACTAATAATAAAGAATTATTGTTCATTCGTAGAAATCACTGAATTTCATAATGAGGATTAGTTAAATAGCGAATCAAATTATTAGTGTAAGAATGATCTTGTATTCTTATATGTTTATCAGAAAAAAGGTCTTTCGAATTTCATCCATCTATTTGTTGTTAATATCACAGTAGAAATTAATTTTTAAAACCAATCAATAAAGCTAATTCATACCATTTCCATAAGCAATCTGCTTCTATAAATCCAACATCTCTAAGCATTTGGAGTTGTTTTTCTACCGATAGCAATCTATTTGTTTTATCCTCTTGACAAGGAAGCATACCAGTTAAACTGAGGAATTTAGTCTGGAGACGAGTAGATATTGACGATACATGTTCTAAATTACAAAAAACACCTGCAGGATTCAGCATATCATAAATTTCTTCATACAAAGAGTATTTCCTACGGTGTCTTAAATGATGAATTACAAAACTGGAAATAATGGCATCAAAATAGCCTAAATCTGGCAATGAATCATCTAGATCGTGTTCGATTACTTTAACACGTGTATCATTTACAAAATTGTCCTTTAGCGATTCTAACATGACAGGAGATATATCCAAAGCAACAAATTCAGTGTCTGATCTATGACTACTTTCTTTTATCTTTCTTATTAACTGACCATCTCCTGCTCCTATGTCCAATATCCTTACGGCATTTTCAGGAATGTGCTGTAGTAACACTGTATCTCCTTCTTTTCTATAAGGAAATGATTCAACACATTTAAGATAATTTAATGATTTCTGACGATTTGACCATTCTGAAGAGGATTTATTCATATGTTGTATAAGTTAAAAGTATCAAGAATTCGTGATATATTTCTTGCAATATATGATAAAAAAATCCAATCCTAATGTAAATAGGGTCTACTATTGATTAGAACCTGAACTAATCATAGAGCAATATAAAAAAAATCAAAGTACATTATATAGATATCTTAAATACCTTTTTTCTAATCGTGACCATAATAACAAGCATAATATTTTACAATTTGATCAGTAATGTAGTGGTTCATTTGAAGAATTTTTTATAGCACATTGATTCAAATATTAAAAGTGAAGTATAGAAGAATACTTGTAGGTATTTGTTGCGATCATGGCGTAGGATGAGAACTTTGTATATTGTTGATTCAATTCATATTGTTTTAGAAAATTATGATTCAAAAATGATTAGCAAATTTTAAATATATTTGGTTTCATTAAACATTAGAACAATCTTGTTAGATTCATTCCTTGAATTTTTTAGTTTAGTATTTTTCTAGTCAAGTCGTTATAATTGTTATAGCTTATTATTCCTTATTGGAAGTAGGCATGCATGGATGTTGTAGATTCGATCGACTAATATTAATAATTAAAAAATGCAAAGAAATTTGATAATATTGTTTCATAAGTGAAAATGAAATGAAAAAGAAATCAAATATTAAAATAATAAAGGATAATCAAAATAAAGATAGTTATACTTTCGTAATGGGTATAGACCAACCTTCTATTCATAACTTAAAAGTACAACAGAACAATAAGGAATCAGAAGAAAATACAGGAGTTACAGAGGTAGATAATTTGAATAAAATATACAAGAAGAAAAAAGTATTAACAAATGAAGATGTTAGAAAAGCATCTAAAGGTCTAAAATTTAATAATCCTTCGCAAAGAAATCATTCTTCTGTCTATGAATGACTAATTGGTAGTCCTTCTTTTACTGATAATGAACAGATAATCATTTTTAACATCCATATTCCATTTTGCATATAGTGAATTAGTTGGGTTCAAAAAAAATCAAAGAAAATAATAATACTAATAATAACAAGAAACTAAATAAAAATAGTCAAAAATCGAAACTTATTGTAGTGGCTATAGCCATTGCTGTTGTTAGTATAGGAATATTAGGATTTGTGACTGCCCCTAGCAGTGAAAATATTATCGATAGGTCGTTGAGTCAAAACCTGACAGGTAATTGGATGGATCTCCATGGGCTAGGAATATCCACATCGGGTAACGGTGACAATAGTAATAATTCACTCTATTTAGCAACACATAATGGCTTGTTCAAGAAAGATTTAGGTAATAATAATTCTGGATGGATCGAAATAGGTAATGATAAATCAGATTTGATGGGTTTTGCAATTGACCCGTCCAATAAAAGTGTCATGTATTCAAGTGGACATCCACAAACAGGTGGCAACTTAGGATTTAGAACAAGTACTGATTACGGAGTAACATGGCAAAATGTATCAAGCGTGACAGCTCCAAATCCTATTGATTTTCATACAATGACCATTGGAAATAATACGGAGATTATCTATGCGGCTAGTAGTATGGGTGATAATATCTTTGTATCTACTGATAAAGGTGAGAATTGGACTATTACGAATCCACCAAACGGGCAACAAGTAATAACTCTGGCTGTTAACAAATCTCATTCTAATAATGTTTACGCAGCCACGACTGAAGGATTGTTTTCGAGTAAAGATCAAGGAAAGAACTGGCAAGAAGTGGAGGATGAATTAATCAGTAAAAATAACACGATGGTAACGGGTATAGAAATTTCCCAAGATGGCAAAACTGCTTATGCTTTTGTAGTTCCAAATCAACCTGATGAGACAAGTGAAGAAGGATATATTATAAAATCAATTGATGGTGCAGAATCTTGGGCAAAGACTGATGGACAAATTCCAGGGGTACAGTTTGTAAGTAAATTTGCATTTGATAATAATGGAGATGTATATGCAGCACTCATTCAAGATAACATTCAGACTGGAGTAGCGTCAAGTGTATATAGCAGTAAAGATAGCGGAATGACGTGGATGCTTCAAGGAACTAACAACAACCTACTACCAAATACAATAAGCTAATTAATGTATTAGGATATCTTTCTTTATTGATGAACAATACATATAGTTTATTTTTGGATCTTTACATAGGCATATATGGTAAGTAGCCTATAGTATTACTACTATAGATGAAATCGATATCAATTGGGATTTCATTATCAATAATAAATGCTATCGCTTTAGTTGTAATATATTCAGCATCTGTTCTTAACGCTGAAACAGTCTATTCATTTGCAGGTTTTGATACAAGTATTGAGAAGGATCATCCAGTAAACTTTACTACTCAAAGCCCCAAAGTATTAATAAATACCACTAGTCTATCAAATTGTCTATCGCCTTTTTCAATTTATAATATATCGCCTCATTCTATGATTACAATTGATAAACATCTAAATGATCATCAAGTTTTAGGTGCAGAAGGTCAATTCAATGAAATTTGCAAAATTTTAAATGTTTCTGATGTTAATTCATGTTTTAAGTATTTTACAAATCAATCATTGTTTCCATGTCAGTATGAGAATATGGAAGATGTTGCCTTGAGGATGGACAATTTTGCCGTTGACGGGTCGCTTTTTGTAGATACCAGATTCAATCATAGTTATGATTTTAGAATTAAGGACCCCGCTAACTCCGATCATTTTATAGGAGTAAACTTGGATCTTAAACAACATACACAATCAAATATCAGCGATCTTAATTCTCCACGAATTGAGATTGTGCGTATGAATGCAAATGGTACCCCTAACATGTTTGTAGCAAAAAATCAAGAAATAATTTGGGAAGGAGATATCAAAAATTATTTTCAAAGCCCCGATGATAATTTTCAAAATGAGACCTATATAGCCATTCAATTTAATACCGGACGACATGGGAGCAATATTTCCGCAGAAGAAATTGGATTGGGGGTCTTATTTGATGTTTCTTCCAGTAGTGACCCGTATTTGTTTGAATATCGTGATGATGACGGTTCGTATACTAAATATAATTATGATTCACTAAAGAGGCTTGCAGGTGATGATTTTATCTTTCATAATATTGACAACAACGATGAACCTATCTTTATTAATAATTTGACTAATCGAGAAGAAGTTAAACTAAAGGTGATATCTAGTTTATCTGATATTGATAACTCCATCAGAAACATTAAAACATTCATAGATAAAGGCACCGGTATCGAAAATCCGTATTGGACTTTGAATGATATATCCAAATTAAGATCTCACGAAAAGGTCGCCGATGAAGGTAACTTTATGAAGGCTATTAATCAAGGATCAGGCTATACTATTGCGCGTACTGATAATATAGACACTAGATTGTTAGCATTCCATTCATTTGTATTTAGTTTCTAGATATTTATTTTATGAATATATCTTCACAGCGGTAATCCATAGAATTGAATTGAATAGTTCGAATCATATTAACAGGTTTTTATGAAAATAACTTTATCAAATAAAATCTTGAGGTTTATTTTATCTAATAATTGCCAAATTACGACGACAATCATAAATAAGATTTTAGGATTACTTGTCAAAAATTCTCTAGCTTTAAGTGTATCCAGATCTTTATTTTTCTTAACCGCTCTAATAATATCAATCACAGTTAATATCCTAAAGCCTTACCATTTTCTTCTATAACGGGCGTAACATTGATCGCATGTAATATTAGCATCTACCTATCTCTGCAATACTTAGTATTTTCTCTATCAACTTCCAGATCGATAGACCCTAAATCAAATACTATCATACGTGTAAAACAATTGAATAAAACCCCTTGTGAAATAGAAGGTACCACTCCTTTAGTTCTTCGCTAAATGACAAATATGTAATCAAGTAAGGACATTTTTGTATAACCTTATATACTTTGGTTAGGAAAAAAATACAATGGATTTAAAACCTGTAAAAATAGCTATAATTTTTACTATGATTGCTGGAATATCATTGGTACTTACCACCGCCCAAAGCCTAAATGCTCAGACCCCCACTAATATCACAAATTCTCTGTCTTCAAATACATCAGAAGCGATGTCAGTAAAAAATAATTCATTTATGAATTCATTCAAAGTAAATGAAAATAAGGACAACTGGACAGGTTCGGTATCTATCTTCCAACCGATAATAAACTCATTCAAATCTGCTATCCAAGTAAATATAAACGATGCAATAACTGCTGCAGAATCCGTTGTTGGTGAAAACTCAACCACCATAGCAGCTTTCTTACATCCTGAAAGACAATATATTGTGTTTAACGTACTTACTTTAGATTCCAATGGCACTGTACATAAGGTGCTTATAGATCCCGGCAATGGGAATGTATTGGATGATCAACAAATGTCATTTATGGAACTGATGACGATGATTCATGGTAAGGGTATGATGGATCATGATAAAATGATGGGATCAGGACCAGGCATGGGAATGGGTATGATGGATCATGATAAAATGATGGGATCAGGACCAGGCATGGGAATGGGTATGATGGATCATGATAAAATGATGGGATCAGGACCAGGCATGGGAATGGGTATGATGGATCATGATAAAATGATGGGATCAGGACCAGGCATGGGAATGGGTATGATGGATCATAACCAAAAGGATAATTCCTGGGATAAATAAATTAGCTAGCTCAAATCCTTTTTTTGAAGCAATTATATTTTGTACAATGCAATTTTTTCATGTCATATACTAAGAATGCATTTAATATATTGATCAAAAAAAACATGTATGACCGAACATATACATTAAAACTTTTTTGAAAAGTGAAATAATCCGTGATTTCTATCTTTTCTAACAAGTAAATTATCTCGTTTTAACCGAGATTATCTTCTTTCTACAAGAACTGATGTTGAATATACGTCTATGGTTCTGAGGGATTCGCAAGAACACCCAAACTATTCAAACTCGAATGAATATACATATTAAAGAAAAGGAAAGAATTTAGCAATGAACCAAATTATTAAGCTATACGTTTTGACAATGAGGTACTCCTCCTTTAGATAAGTTCTCTGGTTTATCAAACTGATTATAAACAAAATAATTTTTAAAATCCTTATTCATGGCTTTGACCTTCCAATGTTCTTTATCATCACTGTCATAGACTTGACTTTCTCCATTTTTAAATTTGGAATATTTATATTGCAAATCGTAAACTTGTTCTATCTCGGTAGTTTGAGGTATAGTTGCAAATACAAAAGCAATAGCAATTACAAATATTATAGATATTGTAATATTGATAGTAGGTCTTGCAGATTGTCCAAGGCTTAATTTATAATTCTTATTTTTATTCTTGTTTCTATTACCTTTAACTATATTATGATAAATATCGAGTTTGCTCTCATTTATCCTATCATATAAAGGATCGATAATTTTCAAAATTTCCTGCTTCTTATCCTGATTATAAATGACATATTTTTCTTCAACTGGAAATCCAGATAATATGCTGATTAGTTCTAAATTTTCAAGGTTTGAAATTGCATAATTAACTTTATCTTCTGAACCATCAGGAAAACCTTCAACTAGATTATGAATAGCAATAGGTTTAAAATTCCTTTTAACAAGGATTCTTAGTATAGCAATTTCATAGCTATTCAATATCTCTTTATAGCCAAGTTAACTTATCTATTTTTCTATATTTTTATAAAATGAGATTTATAAGATATAAAATAACAATTAATTCCACAGCAAAAGACAAATATGATAATTAATAAACTACCTAGCGAAGAATAAAGTGAAAGATATTACACATTCAGGATTACTCTCAGATCTATTTTCATCTCATGCAGTTGCTCAAATGATGGATTTCTTTTTGGATCATAAAGAGTTTGATTATTCACCTTCAGAAATAGCACAGAAGACCGGATTATCACTTAAGACAATCATACGAGAAATACCAAATCTAGAAAGGTTTCAACTAGTTAAAAAAAGCAGAAAGATAGGAAAGACTACTATGTATATACTAAACACAGACCTTACCGCTATTCAAATATTAGAAAAGTTTGTGTTAGAGATATCAGAATATAATGATCATATTGTAAAACCCTTAGATACACACTTAGAAACAGCCGATGAAACCGATAAGCACTCTTCTGCTTCTACTACTACCATAGTAAGAACCTCATAAAACCCATTGTATAATTACAAAATTTATTGTAGAGTTTGCTATAAAGAATTGTAAACTCAAAGGTTTTAAATTTAAAATAAAAAAATTTTGGATTGTAGTAATATAAATTGATGGAACAGTTATACTAATCCTACCAATTTATGATCAACTACTCACTATTCCTGTAACTGATTGATTTCCAAAGTGGTTATCTATCTTTGATGGCTCAAAAAAGACCGAAATCCTTTCATCAGATAAAGTGATGGATGTAGGTTCTTCTGTTACAGGACCTTCTCTCATGGTTATGGTGGATGTACCATTCAAAATGGTTTCATTACCTTGCGAGACAGGAGAACCGATCATCATAAATTCACTTATCTGATGATCATGGGCAGCAGAACCATCTGGTTTTGCCATATCAATGACTGCATCAAAACTAGGAGAACCAGATGTTATACCAGTCAATGACCAATTACCTGTGTTTAACCAATCAACATTTCCTGATGCATCAGTTTGGGTATGATTAAAAGTACCCGTCAAATTGTCGCTTTCTTGAGCAAAAGATTGTGACAATAATACGCTACTTCCACCACTAACAATCACAAGAACAATTAAAATCCACAATGACATATTTGTCTTCTCAAATTTACTAATTTGACTACAAAAGGTATTAAAAAAGTCCATATCTTATCTTAAATAGACTAATATATGAAATTTGTGCTCCTTGTCTGATTAGATAATATTTTTACTGCTTATCAAGTTGACTTTGGATTGTCAGTTTTTATTTTTTGTCCATTACTCTTCTTGTAAACCAAAATGCCCAAGAGAACTATAAACGCTATTTGAAAAACTTCAGTAAGAATTGCTATATCTCCTATCCTACCTGCTCTTCCGGTAATTGGGTTATCTGGAAGTCTTGTTATTACCCAAATCAACACAAATGCTGTTGTTCCTGCTATACCTATGTAATCCCATGTTTTACCCCAGTTTTTAATTGTTGGGATTATCCAAAAAATTTGGGCTATACCCCCAATTAAGAAAAGAATAGTACTATTTGTGTTAAAAGCAGGTAGCATGGTTAAATGAAGAATTCCTGCTATTGCAGTGCAAACAGATGCTGCAATTGCAATTACAATAAGTTTATTCATATGACAAATTTACAACTAGGGTATAAAAATGTAACAAAGTAAAGTACTATTTGTCTTTTCAATATAATAAAATGTCAGGGATAAAGACAAATTTGTATATATTTTTATAGTTTAAAGCTATTAATGTCATAATGATCCAATTCAATATAGTAATAATATTTATTGTACCCTTGCTCGCGTTGGCTACCTTGTCTATCGCAGACAATAGCAATACTCAATCTTCTTGGGCTCAGAATACAACAAACGTTACAAATACTACTACATCAGGAGGCAACACAACCACTCAATTAGATACTTTCCGTGCACAAGGTCAAATATCAAGTTTAGCCTCCGATACCCTAGCTGGTAGGTCGGATAATTCTTCCGAAAATGTAATATGGGTGCTTGGAGGAGATTGGGAGTTCAATGTCGCAGATGGCAATCTAACAAACTTTGTTATTGATATGGAAATGACTCGAGTTGATGGTACCGCTGCACATATGCATACTATAGAAAAATTAGATAACGCTACCGGAATGCCAATAGGTGCTCAGCAACCTCAACAATTAGATTTAATGACTGATGAGCCTTCATCAAAAATAGCGTTGATAAACGGAAATTCTACAATGTTTAGAGGTACCGCCAACTTGACCACTAATGAAAATGTAGAATGGCAGAGTGTCCCAGTGCATGTTACACTATTTAATGGAAATGTATTAAATATTGGCTTAGATCCCGCAAAGACCGAAGATCACTTTAAAGGTCTTCCTGTGTTTGGAACTGTTCAGACTATAATAGATGAAAATGGAAAGGAATTGAGAAACAAATAACCAAAGTAACAGGATTTACTTCTTTTTTGTTTAATACAAATCTTTTTTATTATACAAATTCTAATTAATCTGTACTACTGTTTTCCATAAGCATCGAAAATTTATTTAAGAACATACAATACTTTCAGGTCCCTTTTAAGATAATGTCAATGGTAAATAAAAACGGATTTAAAGTCAAGCAAGCATATATTAGGAAATTATTTGTACGAACCAGTGAAACCCCTAAGTTGATACAAGATAATGAAATTGTTAATACAAAAAAATCCGATACGGTAAAATCTGACAACAATAAAAAAAAGAGATTAGTTGTTTGCCTGTGCTAAGGCGTTACTTCCACTGTTAAATTGTCCTTGGAGGTTAATATTATTTCCAGATAGTAAGGAACTTCCGCCAGATATTACTTGGCTATTTTGTTTTGATTTTTGTGATTGACTGATAATCTGTTTTGCCTTGTTACTCTTTTTTGCTTCTGCATCTTCTGAAATGGCTAATGGAGCCAAGACTAATGCAAGTGCAAGAACCACTGCAGTTGATACTAGTAATGTTTTAGTTGTGTTCATACTTGTAAATTTTATTACTACAATTCAATATATATCGGCTATTTTAAAAATTAATATGAATATTTTAAAGTATTTTTGAATAGAAAAGTTTTCTATTAAATTAGATAACCATAAGAAATTTGGCACTAACAAAGAACTCCCATTCAATTACGTTTAACGATCAAAAGATCGACTTAATTACTTTTTTTTAGAACTTATTCAAAAACCTATCCGAATAAGTCACGGATTTTATGTCTCTTTCCATAGCGCTGTGTTGCATTTGAAGCATTTTTTATAGCACATTGATTCAAATATTAAAAGTGAAGTATAGAAGAATACTTGTAGGTATTGATGTAAATAACGCATCAAAAGAGGTAGCAGACCATGCTATAGTTATTGCAAAGAATTGTAATTCGGAATTTCACGTAATTACAGTATTTGATATTCCAGACATTTATAGTTCCAAGATTAATCCAGATAAATTGAGTCATCAAAACATAAAGGAGCGTGTAGAAAAAATGGAGCATAGACTATTGGAGATAAAGAAGAATGCTGAAAGAGAAGGATTATCTGTGATAACAAAATTGTTAGATGAAAATATGCGTCCTGAGAAGTCATTGTTAAGCTATTGTAAGACCAATTATATTGATTTAATAATAGTAGGCAAAGGAAAAGGAAATGGAGAAAATCTTAAAGACTGGCTGTTAGGCAGTACTGCACTTGAAATAGTGAAACATTCTGATTGTAGTGTTATGATAGTAAAATAAAGTCTTAACTGACTTTTCAATCATTCTGGCTTGCTTCATACTTCTAAATAATAAATTCAACAACACTTCGGTAGTTATTGTTCTTAAGAACTTGTAGACTCTGTTAGAGGATTTAACGATCTTTAGTAATATCTAACTATAACCTTCCAGAAATTATAACCTTGAATTTACATTTATTAACAATCCACAGAAAATAAAATCATGGCGGGCGGAGGCGAATCAAAGAAGGCTATATATGCAGCATTATTTGGCAACTTGGCAATAGCAATATCAAAGCTTTTCGCAGCATTATTCACAGGAAGCACATCTATGTGGGCTGAAACATATCATTCTTTCTCAGATACCTTTAATCAAGTGTTACTTTTGTTAGGTCTCAAGGCTAGTAAGAAGGAAGCCAATGAAAAATACCAATTTGGATTTGGCAAGGAGCAATTCTTTTGGTCTTTTGTTGTAGCTATTCTAATATTTGGTATTTCAGGAGTCCTATCTTTAGAACATGGTATCAGTTACTTTATGGCGGGTCATGAATCTCACAGAGTAGAAAATACTTTAATAAATTACATTATTTTGGCGATAGCTTTTGTATTTGAAGCAAATGCTATCAGAATAGCCTTTGCAATATTTAGAAAGACGATAGAAGACAGGGGCGATAAATTGACTTTATCCACTTTATTTACAGAGCTTAAAGAAAATAAGGATCCTATTATTATAACAGTACTTGTAGAAGATGCAGCTGCTCTACTGGGAATAATTATTGCAGCAGTAGCATTATTGCTATCTGATGTTACTGGAAACAGTGTATACGATGCAATAGGTTCGCTTTTGATTGGAATAGTGTTAATGGGTTTTGCAATATTTTTGGCTAGAGAAAATCGTGGTATGCTCATTGGCGAATCAATATCTATGAGAGACTACAAGAAGATATATGAAGCAGTAGTAAATATCCCAGAAGTAAGAAAGATAAAATCAATACGCACTATGCATTTTGCAGCTGAAGACGTCTTGATAGCAATTGAGGTTAATTTGATTGAGAATTTAAGTACTAATACAATTGAATCGGTTATTAATAATATTCAAAATAAAATTAAAGAGACTGTTTCCTATTCTAATCCTTCAAAAATATTTGTGGAGCTAGTACAAGAAAGTCAATAAAACCTTCTGTATAACGAAACGGCTTCTTCTTCATGATATCATAAAAATACAATAGAGTTGTTACATCCTGTCTTAATACTCTAATGGATCAAATTATATTAATAATACAAGGAAATGCTTGTATTTCGCCAAACTCTCAACCTGTAGAGACAACTTAAGTACAATCTTGGGCAAATTCAAACATAATTATTAAGTATTTGAGTCAAGATAATTCATAACTGTTTTTTATAATTCTTAAAAGTTCTTAAATGATAATGATACTAACTATGAGTAATATAAAAAGAATTAAAAACTGGAAGCAGAAATTACCTCAATAAATTTTCTTATGGAACTCTATCTGCATATGCCTTTGCAGTATAGTTGTGAAAGTTTTCCGCACTGATGAGAAAGTTAAAGTTTTCATTTGAATCAGGCTCAAAAATGGTAAAAGGGTTTGTAATGAATCGACTTGTTTCTCCTAGTGGATTATTGCTAGTATCGTAGAGTGTAACATCGACTTTTACATTCTCTACATTCTCAGAAGAGTTGTTAATTGCAATCCCATTTACAGATGTTAAACCTGTCGCACTTTCTCATAAAGTAATATTGGAAATCGCAAGATTGATTACGCTTGAATCTGAGGAGATAAATATATCGTCTGTTAATTGAGC
>Ga0196965_1000167_pt1 | contig 47338 bp, 34 predicted proteins | sample S1_20metaG_FD_148668 | JGI IMG/M metagenome (GOLD analysis project Ga0196965, IMG submission 148668) | Soil microbial communities from Anza Borrego desert, Southern California, United States - S1_20 | ecosystem: Environmental > Terrestrial > Soil > Desert | place: USA: California | collected...
ACGCATTTGTTAAGACACATGCCGAGACTCATAGCCTACAATGCGGTTGTTTGCATCCAGGCCGCGGCGTGGGCACTTCCGACCATCGGGAATTTTACGACGTATGACCTCATGATCTTTGTCATTGGTCAAAATGTGCTATACGTCGTGATCATACATTACTTTTCCGAAAGCCCGCACAAGGCTGTTTGCCGCGCAGTAATTTTTATTTGCGTAGTGACCTACGGAACCTTTGCTGCAGTAATGGCTTTTTCTGATCTGCTACGACATCAACGCCTGTTGCCGGCAATTGCCTTTGTACTTTTTGTTTATTCGATTGTCATGGTGTACCTGTTCATCAGAAGGCGCGTGTGGCTGCAACGCGCCGCAACGGTGAAAGGTACTATGATCAAACAGGCCAGTTGGTTTTCACCGGTTTATCCAAGGGAAGTACCACCGGAAGAGGTGAAGTCATTTGTGTTTTTTCATTACGCTGTCGCGTTGGGGATGATTCTCTACTTTTCGGCGTTTATCGTTCCCACCATACCTGACCGAATGGGTGCGCTTGCTTTTACGGTTCTTGCGCTGGGCGTTATCGTTGGTGTTTCCAATATTATCTCCACGATTTCAATAAAAAGGAAAATTAACTTCTTCCTCATCATCCTTCTGGTGGCGTTCGCGTGGGGCTTTGTCTATGATTATTATAAGATAACGCTTATCAAAAAAGAAGATCTGTCGAAGCGACCACTACTGCAGAACTATTTCGACGCATGGATCAATGAGCCATCCCGTGCTGCCGTACTGGACGACAATAGCGTAAAGGAATTCACCGTTTACGTTGTGATTGCGGACGGCGGCGCGTCGCGTTCAGGCTATTGGGTCGCCTCTGTTCTTTCTGCGATCCAGGACTCTTCGATGAGAGACGAAAACATACGAACAAAATTTTCGGATCATCTCCTTTGTCTTGCGGGCGCATCGGGCGGGAGCGTTGGTAATGCAGCATTCTACCATCAGCTTAAAAACCGGAACGGTAGTGATACCGCCAGCTTCCTGTCGAATGCCCGGAATTTTCTCCGCCAGGACTTTCTAACACCGGTGCTCACGCGTTGGCTGGGCAGTGACATCCTTCAGCATCTTGTACCAACGTATATGGACAACAGGGCTGAGGCGCTGGAAAAGTCGATGGAGCGTTTTTCGTCGAATTCGTTGGGAGAGGGTTTTGAAACTTCGTTCTCCAGGCAAGTCAGCGATACGTCCGGGCGTTTGCCGATCCTGTTCATCAATTCGACACATGTGCAGTCGGGCTCGCCTGCAGTTGTAAGTTCGATCAGATTAGACGGATTTAGTGAAAGGCTTGACGTGATCACGCTCACTGATTCGCTTAAACAGGATATCAAGTTCAGTACTGCTGTTGTACTTGGCGCACGTTTTCCTTTTGTTTCGCCCGCAGGCAGGATCGGTAGCGAATACTTTGTCGACGGTGGTTATTTTGACAACACGGGTGCGGGAATTGTACACGAAATGATGCAAGGGTTGGAGGAGCATATTAAGAATTGCGACGATGCCGATAGTATACGGCTTAAGAAGTTAAAATTTCAGCTCCTTTATTTAAGTAATTCGCATCTGAATGAAACCGCAAGCAAAGCCGTTCATCCCTTGGTAAATGATTTTGCGGCTCCTTTGTTAACCGTGCTTGGCACATACAATTCGCAAACGGAGGTGAATAACGAACGGCTTGTCAAATATCTTGACTTCCTGGACTCCACCCATTCACAAATTGAATTCAACCTGTATCGTAAAAGCGATACGATCGACTATCCGATGAACTGGGTGATATCTGATTACAATTTAAAAAGGATGGATAGCGCGCTCGACAGCATCAGGCAAAGAGAATTTTCGAAGTTAAAATTTATTGGATATCGTCCGGATGCGATAGCAAGAAGTAACTAGAAGGACAAACAAAAGTTTCATTGACAACTTTGTTGTTAAATAAGGCGCCCACTTTCGTGGGTGCCTTAGAAATGGACTTCTAAATTCAGCTATATAGCTATTAGTCACATGGAGATGCGGTAAAAGTGCTTAAGGTATACTTTCCACAGCCGCTGTTTATAAGATGATATCCGAAGATTCCGGTGTCACCAATCTGCACGACGTGTCCTCCCTGAACAACAGGGTCGCCGTCGTCATTTACAAGAAATCCGGCAGTGAGGCCGTCCAGATCACATCCACTAATGGAAATACAATTTGAAGAGATGCTGGTGACTGTTCCGTGAATGGTATTTGTGAGAGCGGCATTTCCGGATAATTTTTCTTCCTCAAACATGCGGGAAGATGAGAATGAGATAACAGCAGATAGCATGAGCGTTACAATGATCTTTTGCATTTTATTGATATTAAGTGAAACACAAGAATCCCATGTTCATCATGGGTGGCCGATCAAAATAGTTGTCGCGCGCAGAACTATTGAACGGTGTTGTAAGTAAAATCAACAATCTGTATGAAACAATAGTAAGAATGTACTATTTATGTCTGGTTTTCATGACATTTAGTGGATGTGGCGGCGATTTTCTTTTATGATGAGCAGGTTGCGACTGTATTGAATGATTTTTTTTCGATGAAGTTGATGGTTGTTATTGAATGTCATGTTTATTGCATATTACTTTTTTTGCATTGATAAGCCTTCATCTCTACATTGTCGTACTTCTCTGATCAGGAAGATCATTTAAACAAAAACAAAAATTATGAAAAAGAATCCTTTTGATTTTGGCCATGGTGCCATTTTGCGTTGCGTTCAGTCCGGCTTCGAATGATTCAAATTTTGACGAATCGTCGGACAAAGTTCAAGAGTGTTTTAATGGTACCGTTGTCGCTATCGGGTCATGTCCGATTGAATTCCTCACGTGTGGATGACCAGTTAAGGGAATATCCATTCCGAACTGACGTTGATTCCGGTTTGCCGGCAACAAATGGTGGTACACACCTCATTTCTCCTGGGGATGAAGGTGAGTGGTGTCTGTCAACGGGTACAAACCCGTGTAACATTAGCCGGCCATGGGTGAGTGGATTCACCGCGATGGAATGCGAATAAAAATCCTACAGCATTAATGTGATCTCACAGAAGCAGGCGCGGAGCCTGCTTTTTTTATGCAAGGTAAGGGTAGTGTAGGATATTAAGTGTCTGTTTCCGCGAATGATAATGAAGATTCTCTTTCGCGTACGTGGTATGCCAGCGTGTATGGGTGATATTGGCAATGGGTTCACGAAGATATTGAAGAATCACGGGAAAGTGAATGCTATGCGCGCAGACCATGCCTGCAATCCGATCAATAAATAAAGTCAAACATCTGTTAATTTCTTTAACGGAATTCTGCATGTATATCGGGTGGAGGAGCGAGGAGGTATATGGAGTAAGGATATATTCCAATGGCCTGAAACTCTAGATTTCATGCGGTTCAACGAACGGAGCGTGCGGCTAACTATTCGACGCGGACCTAGTAATCAACCGAAGGTAAAGGTGGCCATTTAAGAGAGCTGCGAGCAAGGCAGATTCTTGATACTCTGGATATTAAATGCCAAAAAAATAATCTTTAAATATCCTTTTTCAACTTCGACAATTTTTACGTCCTTTGTGACTGTAAGCCTCTAAACCCCTCACTATGATCATCCTTTCCAATTTGTCGCATTATCCGCGGACACAATTTTCAACAAGTATTTAAATCACGTTAAAAAATGTATAACCGACCCATTTTACTATGGGCTGTCGTAGTATGTAATTTACTATTGACGGCTTATTTATTATTCAAGGATTCTTCATCGGCATCTGATCGTGTTGTGTACTTCGACGCTGTAAAGCTTGTTTCCAATTATGAAGGCATTAAGGCAAGCCGTAGCATGCTTGAGGAGCACGCAAAGCTTTCGAACCTCCGCATTGATACTTTGAAGGCAGAATTGGCTCTTGCGAATAAAAATTTCAGCACGTTTAAGGGCTCTACCAAGGATAAATTATTTCTGGAGAACATTGTCCGATTCAAGCAAGATCAATTATCGAATTATCAGAGGACAGTTGATGAAGTTAATCGGACGAATGAGAAGAAAGCAATGGATGGTGTACTTGGAAGGGTGAATCAGCTGGTAAGCGAATACGCAAAGTCCCACAACTATGAAATTGTTTTGACAGGCACTCAAATGGGCAACATTGCTTATGGAGATGAACGGGTTGACATCACGGAAGATCTGCTGCAGTTTTTAAATGACCGCTATGCGCAGGGTAAATAGATTTTCTGTTGCTATTATTTTCTCGATGCTGATTTTTTTGCAGTGTCAGCAACGAATAGTTACGCCAGAAGAATTAAATGAAATTGTTTTGTCTGAAGGCCTTGTGAAAGACTTTGAAAAAGGTCCAAAACGTATGCAGTTAGTTTATTATCCACATGCACTGCTTAACGCGAATGCACAGGGTGAGTTTATTAATAACGACAGTATAGATTATTTCCTGCTGAAAGTAAAAGGACACTCGGCCGGGGAGGGAGGTTTTGATTCAGGCAAATTAGTAATTGCTGGTGATACAATACTCGTTGCAGACGCATTAAGAATGCCCGGATTCAATGCATACGAAAGACAGTCCATTACCATTATTGGATTCAATAGTTTTCTTAATTACCGGGATAAGTCATTGCCAGCATCAGTTAATATAACGGTTGACAATGTCCAACTGCATATGGATATCCAAATTGCATCAATTCAAAAAATTTCAAAATATAGCCTGTAATACCAATATGTTTAGATTGCTTAGAAAAAGGAAACGGGTTGTTAGCACCGCCTTCCTTCTCGTATTTCTTGCGGATGCTTTTACTCCAACTATTTCGTTCGCTTTGTCGGGCGGAGCAGAACAGGCGGAGTACACATCGTTCGAATCTCCGGGCGCGTCCGATATGGTGAATCTCCTTACGGGTGATTTTTCATATAATATAAACCTGCTGGATGTCCCAGGCCCTGAAGGATCGTTTTCAGTGCCGTTGTTTTATCACGCGGGCATTACGGCAGAGCAGGATGCGTCCTGGGCTGGCTTAGGTTGGAATATTAACGTTGGATCGATCAGCAGATCAGTCGTTGGTAATCCTGATGATGCGTACGATGATCAGATGACTGTTACAATGACCGACCCGGGTGCAAGTGGTTGGGCGAAAAATTTTATTTTTTACAAAAGGACGTGGGATTCAGAAAAGGGCTACGGTGGGAGTATCTCGCTCTTTGATATAGTTGGCGTAGAATGGAGTTCGACTGGTATGAGCGCTGCAACCGTCATGGGCGTAAACTTCGACAAGGGCGGTATCAATGGTTCATGGACAGAGACAGCAATGGGTATAGCATCTGCAGTTGGCAGCATTGCCAGTTTCGGTGCAGCTTCTGGCGCCATTGCCGTTGCGAAACAGGCAGCGATTTCCGTTGCTTTTGAGGTTGCCGTAACCGCAGCGATTGGGGCGATTAATGAAGGCACGATTAACACCAAATTCCAGGACTGGCAGGTAAGCAATGAAAGCAGTTGCCTGGGTTTTAAAACAGAATATAAATACTGGTTGGATGACGAGAGGACCGAATTTGGGTTTGGTGCGCTTTATCTTGGCAGTACCGACAAGTCCTCGCTGGCTTCATCAACGAACTTTGCTGCGCCAGACTACAATACAGCATCTCCCCCGAAAGTTTCCCAATACTATCCGCGCATCGCTAAAGTCCCGTTTATTACAAAACCTGCAAAAGGTTTTATTCATACTGACAATGGGTTAGTAACGAGTGATATGTATCTGAACGTTCAGCCGGGTGATAATTACAGCGACGTTGTTCGACCGAGCCACATTTCTTATGACCAGTTCAGTGTTATGACAGCAGGTGCCAGCGGCGCAATTGCTCCCTATCGATTGGAAGTCGGTAGTCTAAGTCAGCCTAAACGGTACGCTAAGCATAGTATGTCTTATAACGTTATACCTTTCGTGGAAGAAGATAATGCCGCAAATAAAGTCCAATTTCATTACCAGGGCTACTTTGCTAATAAATATCTGCATCATGATGATCCCACTTTTGGCGTAACACACTCGACGTTTACCGGAAGTTCAGCAAATACATATGACGAGGATAAGAAGTATCTCATGTTCGAGATCGACAATAACAAACTCGTAGAAGGAGGCAATAGAATTGAGCAGGATGCATCACGAATAAAAGATAAAAAGGTTGTCACTGGTAAGAATGTTGAATGGTTTTCGAATCAGGAGATACTCAGCGGATCAGCCAAACTCAAAGGCTTCATCGATAATACAAATTCCGGTTTTAGCCGTACGTCCGCCCCAGATGAGGGTATCGGCGGATTCATGATTACGAAAGAGGATGGCACAACCTATCATTACGCTCAGCCTGTTTATCGTACGTACGAAGAAGAGTTTGTCGGAAACAAAGATGAGCCGTCCACAAAATATTCAAAATCTGTTAACAACAATAAAGTAGCCACTACATGGCTTTTAACCAGTATAACAGGCCCTGACTACATCGACCGCGGAACAATTGGAAAGGTCGACGATGCGGATTGGGGCTATTGGGTGGCCTTTGATTATGGACGCTCCAGCCAATTTTATCATTACCGAAATCCATATTATGGCTACTTCGAAGATGAAACATCTTCCAGCTACTCTACTGGCAAGCGGGAGCAGTATTACATCAACTACGTGCGTACACGCACGCACACTGCCATGTTTATTAAAGGCGTCCGAACAGACGGATTGTCAGCGTATACGGACACCGCGCCTCCCGCTCAGCAAATGTGCCTGAGTGAAATTGCATTGATGACAAACGATGACTATGCGTCTCTCCACTCGCTTGGATTCACAAGAAATTCCGGTTCAACGATACAGGGTGGGAGTCTGACAAATGTATTTGACGTAGGTGATGTCAACGCAAGTTCAACCTTCAGCGATTTCATCAAGAACAAGTCTTTGAGGCGTATTAAAATGGTGTTTGAAACCGATGAGACGCTCAAACTTTGTAACAAGAGCGTGAACTCATTTACCGACATTAGTGATCCAATCGTTCCCAACAGAGATTTTTACCTATACAAACAAGGTAAGCTTACTTTGAAACGCGTTCAATTTATAGGACGCAACGATGTTAAAATTTTTCCTGACTACAAGTTTGAATACGGATATAATCCTGATTACAACATGTACCATTATGATGCGTGGGGGTACTATACACCTAACGGCACTTCGAGCTTGTATTCACATAAACCATCCAGCAGTGATCAGCACGCATCAGCCTGGTCGTTAACAAATATCGTGTTGCCCACAGGCGGTTCGATCGATGTTTCCTATGCACGCGACACGTATGCGAGTATAGCCGGCGAGGCGGTATATGCGGACGGTGTAAGTGTTGGGATCGACCCTTATACGACTACGTCTTCAAACAATCTCCGGGTGCGTGTGACAAGTCCATCGAGCTACCAGGTAGGCGAAAGAGTAAAAATGAAAGCGACGTTGAATTATACCTGCAATGGCGTTACCGCTTCTGCTAACTTAACGGGTTTGTTTTATATCCGGCAGGTGGATGCGACATACATTTATGTCGATATACTTCCCTGGCCTTGCGATGATGCCACCACAGTAAATGTGAACTCATTGTCTGGCAAGATTTACAAGATCAACAAGAGCAAAAAAGGCGGCGACATCAGGGTTTCGATGCTCACGTATACGGATGAATTCGGAAACACTGATAAGACGAAGTATTCCTATACCAAATCCGACAATGTGACAAGCTCAGGGGTTGTTTCGAAGGAGCCATTTATTGTCCGCAATGAGGCAAATGAAAACAACCATGGCATTGATCAGATCTATGATTTTCCCCAGACTGGTGTTATGTACTCGCGCGTGTCGGTGCAGAGTGGATACAACAGGCTTAGCGACGATTTTTCAATCAGACATGTCTATGATTTCATCACGCCAGCAAAGGATATGGTTAGAGAGAACAGTATAGGTCTATTCAATAACTCACTCGGTTTTGGCTTAGACACCTACATTCGTAAACCATTTGATCATGGGTATTATACCGCTGCTGCATACTTGAAAATGTATCAACATGAAATTGATGTGAAAACGGCCGGGATAGGTAAAGTCGACAAGATCTCCGTTTACGATAAGAATAATACTCTGGTAAGCACCCAGGATTTTATATACAATACGAACCCGGCATCCGACCAGGGGAAATACACACAAGGCGTATTGCTGGCGGAGGGTACAGGGACATCTTCTTCAGTCTTGGACCCCTTCGTATTTAAGTTAATCAGAACAACAAAAACATTTTATCCGCACGTGCTTACAGGCATCACACATACGCGCGATGGATTTACGGACACAAAAACCTATAAAGCCTGGGACTTTTTTACGGGAGGGCCGCTCGTCACAGAGACAAAAACAGCCAGTAACTTCATAACAAGGGAAGAAAAAATTCCCGCTTATGCTGTATCATACGTTTCTGGCTCATCTACAATCAAGCCGTACGCGTCCATGGGACTAAAAGGCTTCAACATTGCCAATAAGAACATGGTAGGTCAGGAAGCCGGCACCTATCTCTATCGCCTAAACAGCACTGGTGAGATCACCGGGCTAATCGGAGCTAACATTCAGACCTGGAAGAATGACTGGCAATATCGTGTGTACAGTGCCGGATCTTATATTGATCAGGCGGAAGGTGCAGCCGTTTGGAGAAAACATGCTGACTATTCCTTCATAGGCAACCATGCACACCTGACCGGCGAAGGATTCCTTAGCTTTGCTACGGGGGACAAATTCAATTTTAATCCATCGGCGGTCAACAGCATGTGGCGCCGGGTTGGTGCCACTGAAAAATATGACCATTATTCACTTCCACTTCAGTATACAGATTTTACAAATACCAGCACCGCTACAAAGATGGACTTCACAAATGCATACAAGCTGGCGGAAGCTTCAAATGCGATGTATCATGAAATGGCTTATAGCGGGGCCGAAGATCTGAATGCAGCATCAGGATTTTTTGGAGGAGAGGTTAAGAAGGGAAATGGAAGCGTGTCCTCCACAACTGCGCATACTGGAAAGAGCTCGTTGCAGCTAAACTCCGGTACCGGGTTCGTGTACACGGCGAACGATCTTCCTGCCGGGCGCGCTTACCGTGCAAAAGTTTGGACCACTTCTACCATTGGCCGCCTTTATTATAAAATCGGTGGGGTTCAAACAGTTTCATCTGCACCTTTAGCAACCATGAAAATCGGAAGCTGGTATCTGGTTGAACTGGAAGTGCCTGCGCAGGGTGCCGTTTTCGATCTTGAAATTGGGGTAAAGAACGCATCATTGGGCGATGTATACTTCGATGATTTCAGGTTCCAGCCCGTAGATGCTTCCCTTAGCGCTTATGTCTACGACCCTGCCACCAAAGAAGTGCAATTCGTTCTCGGAGACGACAACCTGTTTACAAAGTATGAATATGATGAGAGCGGAGCGCTCGAACGTGTTTACCAGGAATCCTTCTCGTTTGGTGTAAAGAAGGTTTCTGAATATAAAAAGGATTACCGCAGATTTCACATCGATCAATAACATGAAGACCTATACTCTTATCATCTGTTTTTTCGCGGCGGCGCAACTCGAATCATTCGCCCAATCATCGCCGTTGGCTGACACGTTGCAGTTCACCGGAAAATTGATGTATGTTCCGGATTCCATTGGTGTACCCAAGCACAGTTCATTTATCTTTTATGGTGACCAGTTGATAACATGGTCACAAAAGAATGGAGAGTTGATAGATTCTTTCGTGATCAGATCAACCGACGGCGTTTGGCCGGACGTGAATGAAAACGGAACATTGATCTACCAGGTACAATCCGGCAAGTGGCAGGGGGAGATCCGTGCGGTCAGGGTGAATAAAGATGCGCGGGTCATCATTGACCTGAAAAATCATAATGGTGTGATAAAGCAGGAATACGACATCCAAAAAATTGACAACCTCTGAGAATGAAACTTATATATCTTTCTTTATTGCTGATTTTTTACCAGACAGCCTTTACGCAATCAATTATTGGGCCTAGCTCTGTTGTTCAAGGAAGCACTTTCACTTATTCATACCAAAGTGAGATTATTCATCTTGATTACTCCTGGACTGTGGTAAATGGGGTCCGCGGGTCGGAATCCCAAACTGGAGATACATACTTTATTTCCGTTTCCTGGCCGACAGAAGGCTCAGGGACCATTCAATTCAGAGACATGAGGGGGACTGTTGTTGCGACTAAGACCGTAATAATCGATGCTGATGTCCGGGAAGGGTGTTCAGCACCTCCGCAGCCAAATACTTCCATCACAATTGAAAACCAAATTTGCGGTTCTACAACGGTTAGCTATGACGGAACAGTGCCCCTTGGTCAGATCTGGTACTGGCAATCATCAGCCCTGGGTCAGTCGTTTGCATTTGACGAAAGAACTTTTACCACCGGTATTGTAACTGGTGATTATTATTACCTCCGCCCTTACTCTTTCAAGTGTGGCTTGTGGGGACCTGCATTGGCGGTCGATATCCCGATCAAGCAAATACCACAAACGCCGTCAATTCCCACAGCATCTACGAATACCTGTGGGGCAAAAACACTCAGCAAAGCCACTGCTCCGACGGGTGCCGCGTGGTATTGGCAGGGAACAAACTCTAACGGAACCGATTATACCAGCGCAACTGCAACGGCGGGAACATATACAGTCAGCAGCAACGGAACTGCCACCTATTACTTACGGGCGCGCAATAATGCTTCCGGTTGTTGGAGTACGAGCGTAGGGAAATCTGTTACTGTCGATAATCCGGCACCGCCAACTGCGCTCAGTAAACAACATTGCCAGTTCCAGGATCCGATGATTCTCTCGCCGACTGGATCTCTGTCAAATATAAAATGGTACAACTCTTCAAATCAATTAGTGTATACGGGCCTAAGCTATTCATTAAGCAATATGGATATTGGCACCCATCAGTTTACAGTCAAAAATGTAAGTGCAGCAGGATGTACCGGTGCAACCGGATCGACAGTTTCACTTACCGTGCTTACGTGTGATAGCTATGTGAATTGGAACCAGACTGAAAGTTATATTCCCAACGGTTCCAGTGAAACACTTGCCGGATCATCACGCGAGTACAATGATGGATTTGGAAAACCGCTGCAATCGCAGACGAAATCTTTCAGTAAAAATCACGTGCTGGCAGTGCAGGGTGTTCCCGACGCAAGGGGTAACCAGAGCCTGGTAACGCTTCCTGCTCCCATCAATTCAAGCTCATTTGGGTACAGGCACCGGTTTATCACTAACAATGCCTCACCCCAAACGGAGAAGTATTCCGCAGATGACTTTGATAAACGTGTCTCCACCAATGCTGTTGGCGAAGTAAACAACCCACGACCGGTTGGTAACAATGGACGTGGGTCTCTTGGATGGTACTACAGTACGGCCAACGACCTGGAGCCAAACACACCGGTAACCAATTTTCCGTTCTCAAGGTCCTATACACCTGAGGGGCCAAACCCGACGAGCAGCGAATCGACCGGTCCTGGTGATCAAACCAGAATGGGTCTGAATCGCGAAAGTGTTACTGACCGGGTTACTTTTCAAAACACAGAGTTGTCTCACTATTACGCTATAAAAACATTCTTCAGCAATGATGCCAATAGCGATAACGTTGTATTATCAAATGACGCGGAGACTAAAAATGATTTCGCGGTAAATCAGAACGTATTGCTGAGCGATGTTGTGGCCAACGGCGAGACTTACGTAAAGTGTGTCACCAACCAGACAACGAGCACCCCCGGCATTCGACGCATGGGCGGGAGTTCTATAGCTGTGGCCCCGGGACAGACATATAAGTTTCGAGTAAAAGGTTACCGGCAAAGCGCGAATGTGAATCTTTGGGTCAAGAATTTGTCTGCAAATACAAATCTGCTATGGGCAGGCGCATCGTTACCGTCAGGCGCTGCAAATGAAGCCTGGGTTGAAAACACCATTACTATTCCTGCAGGCTGCACGAGCATTGAGCTGGGCGCGCTCTTTAATGGCCTGACTTCCGCACATTTGTATGACGCGTTTTACATCAACGCCGTTCAGCTGATCGATATGTCTCCTTCGACTTTCATTGCAGGGTACAAGATCACAAGTACTGACCCGAATGGTAAAAAGGCGGTGACGTTTACCGACGCAGAGGGAAAATCGCTTGCCTCAGCAACGCTAACCGGGTCAACGTATGACAATTGGTCTTATACGTTTTACAACGACGCAGGCCAGGTTGTTGCGAGCGTTGCCCCGAAAGGTGTAAACAGGTTGTCAAATGCGTACCCTTCATTCGTTACGACTTATAAATACGACCACTTCGGGCGGTTGATCGAAACTGAATCCATCGACGAAGGAAGGACAGAATATACGTACGACATCGAGGGACGTATTCGTTTCTCACAAAATGAAGTACAGCGTAACGCGACGCCGAAACGTTTCTCTTACACCAATTATGACCACGTAGGCAGATTGGTTGAATCCGGCGAATACGCTTGTAGCGGCACGAACCCTTATGTATTTGAAACGCATTCGACCGCAACGCCAGCTACCTATAGCGTGCTGAACATTGTTGACAACAAGATCAAGGACATCGATGCCGTTACTTCATCCAACTACACAGGCGTTTCGTATAAACTGGATGCGACACGTTGTGCTGATTACACATTTATCAAATATGATTATCAGGCTCCGGATCTTCCAGAAGCGGCCTGGGATTATGTGGGACCGGGTCTCTACAGTGTTCAGACAAATTTGGATGGAAAGATCTCCCGAACGAAAAATGCCAACGCCACCACCTGGTACAGTTATAACGAGTTCGGCGAAGTATTATGGACGATGCAAACCGGCTCAGGCATTGGTGAGAAGACAGTTGATTATGTGTACGACGCAGCAGGCAATGTTACTCAGGTTGCCTATCAAAAGACTAAGCCGGACGCGTTCTATCATCATTATTATTATGACGCAGATCAACGATTAAGCGAAGTACGCACCAGCAAGAACGGCTCGACCATGACGACGCGGGCGAGGTACCATTATTATCTGCATGGACCGTTAAAAAGAATTGAGCTGATGAATGGCACTACGGCTGTGCAAGGTATTGACTATGTGTATACCATTGACGGTTCGCTGAAGGGGATCAACAACTCAGACCCTGAACGCGACCCGGGCGCAGACGGGATAGCCAATTCTTTCCCCGAAGATGTATTCGGCGCTACGTTGCACTATCACAGTAACGACTACCAGGGCGCATCGCACAACGCCGGGCCGCAAACATTCAGCGGTTATCTTGACCAGTACAACGGCATGGTGAAGGGGATCACATGGAACAGCCCTGTAGATAACAACAAGATGAAAGGGTATGCTTATGCTTACGACAACAAGTACCAAATTTCAACGGCGAAGTTCGGCGATTTCACCGGAGGCACTTTCAGCAATGCAGGTCTGGACGCCTTCCAGGAAAACGTTCCGTCTTATGACAAGAATGGCAACATCAATTCGCTTGTCAGGGATGACAAATACGGCACCACAGTTGACAATTACTCATACGTGTATGAACCCAATACCAACAAGCTTGACAAGGTGAACAACAATGGCGTGTTGATGACAGACTACACTTACAATGAGATAGGACAGATGATCAGCCAGACTGAAGGAGGGGTGACCTATAACTTTGTATACAATGCATCGGGACTTGTGAAGGAGATCCGGAACGCATCCAACCAGCTGATCCAGCAATATGGTTACGACGATCGCGGTGATCTTTTACGAAAAACCTTTTACAATGCCGGCACGGCGCAAAAAAATACGTTCTATGTTTCGGATGCTTCGGGCAATACGATGGCAATCTATGAGCAGATATTGCCGGGCGGTGCGGTTACACTGGCGGAGGTTCCGTTCTACGGAAGCGGCAGGATCGGTATTCACAAGCCCGCAACCAATATGTATTACTACGAGATGAATGACCATCTTGGCAACGTGCGGGCTGTCATTGGCCAGCCGGATACTTATACACACACGGCTACAATGGAGAGCGAAACAAGCGAGGAGCCTCCGTTTAAGAATATTGCGAACAGGCGCGCGATCTTCCTTGCCGCGAATGCTGTGCCTACAGGAGGGAATGAGGTAGTGCGATTGAACAGGACTCAGCCCGACGGACCGACGCTGATGTTGCCAGTAAGCCCTGGTGATAAGCTTGACTTTGAAGTGTACGCTTACTACGAAAGTGGAACGGGTTATAATGTCGGATTGCCCGGCATTGTGACGGCAATCGCATCAGGGTTTGGTGGTGTGCAGGGTGCGCCCGGCGATCCCGGTACTATTTACAATAACGTAAGCAGTGGTCTTGGACTGAGTGGCGGAGCAGCGGGAACATCCGGCAGTGCTACGGTGCCTGGCGCTTTCATTCACTGGATCTTTTTTGATATCAACTTCAAGCCTTTGTACTACGACAAGAAGCAGGTGACATCTTCTTCGAACATGGCGAAGGCGAAGATCGTGATGAACCAGTTAACAGCTAGCGAGCCCGGATATCTTTACGTGTTCGTTTATAATAATACCGACAGCCAGAACTGGGTCTACTTCGATGGATTAAAAGTAACACATCAATACACGCCGATCGTTGCAGGTGGTGATTACTATCCGTTTGGTTTGGCGATGGAGGGAAGGACTGTGAGAGATGAGAGCTACAGGTTCGGGTACCAGGGCCAGTTTAGTGAGAAAGATCTGGCCACAGGTCTGCAGGAGTTTGAATCACGGATGTATGACGCTAGGATAGGCCGATGGATTAGTACAGACCCTGCGGGGCAATTTGCTAGCCCATATACTGCTATGGGTAATACACCAAATGTGAATGTTGACCCAGACGGAGAGTGGAGTTTAGTAGGTTCAGCAGTCGGGGCTGCTGCGGGAGTTGGCTTAAGCTTTGCTGTTGGGGATCAAGATCGTTGGTATTTATATGCGGCGGGCGGTTTTATAGCCGGTGGTATATTGGGAGAAGCTGCGCATAGTTCACATGACTACACGTCGCATGCCGCAAATGGGTGGGACAGATTCACGGCGATATTTGGAGAAGGAAAAGTTTCAGGGGCAATGGGAAGTAGTTATGTGCGTTATCCTTTAAATCCCAAGTGGAAAGAAATTGCTCACTCTTATTTATCAGGAACTTCTCAAGGGGTAAAAAGGGAGTGGTGTGTTTATGCCTGTTCGGAAGTAGTAGAACGCGCGCTTGGAGGAGTGAGAAGGATGAAGGATTTTGCTAGCGGTAATAATGGTGGCAAGCCGCTTGATAAGGGGGTGGATACTAATAAGTTGGGGCTATACTATAATAAGAATTTTCCTCGAAGTATTAAAGGCCAGGGCGCACGGCAAACCAATTCTGCGCCAAGTCCAAACGATATTGCTTCACAAATGAAAAAAGGCAACATTGTCTCGACAGTAATCGACGAAGGGCTTCAGAAAGGTTATAATCATAATGTTATTATGCAAAGGGTGCAGAGAAATATCAGGAAACCCTCTAAATATCGGTACGTCATTCTAGATCCAGCAAGAGGCATTCGGTATGTTTCTGAAAAACAGTATAAAAAATGGTACAGAGTTCATATAATTCTAGGTAAATAATGGCCATCGTTATGGGACGGAAGCGAATTTATATTTCTTTATTGGCAATGGTCATGTGTGCAATTGGACTAAGTGGTCAACCGCTTAGTGTACCAAACTATGATTCTGCTAAAGCGAAAAGAGTTTTATATCGTGAATTTTCAAAAGGTGATTTTTGGCTCATGCCTACCGACACGTCGGGCGTTTGTTTTTTTAGTTCTAAAAAAGAAGCTTCTAAGTTGGCGCGTATAAAGGTGGTGCCCACTTACAAGGTTATTAAGTCTGATAATCGATTGGTTTTAATACCGGATTACACGGTTTATGTTGGACTTCTTTTTAAACTTGAATCGTTTTTAGGTGTACTTAATGTATGGAAAAATCAGACGTCGAAAAGGAACGAGTTGGAAATAGCTCTGGTAGATGATCCACCTCCTGGATTTCTACAGTACACTGCGATGGACAGTGCGGGTTATGTCTTGGATGACAACGCATTCTTGATTTTTGAGAATGGCATAGGCAAGACATGGAGCCACGTCAGTCAGAGTTATGTGACTTATTTACCAGATGAACGGAAGGAAGATCCTGCTTTATCTAAGGTGTCGCCTGAAACGATTCTTGCGTCCCCTCTTGATTCTGTCAAATACCGGATAAGAAGAAATATTGAAGACAGTGAATGGTTGTTAAAATTTCAAAGCAAAAACGACACGATTGTAGTTAGTATCACTGAACGCATTCCCACAACAGAGCTATTTAGAAATTGGGTGGTATTTAAGGACAATAAATATAGCTTAGAGTACGGTGGCTTTCGGTGGATATACAATAGTAATCATGACATTCTTGTGTCATATCTCCCTGAGAGCGGATCCATCGATGATTTGCTATCTGACTCTCATACGGATTTCGAAATTGTCGAGTTAAAAACTGGTACAGGTTTTAAATTCATAGAATCCTCAACCAACACGGAGTTACTTACAGCCCGTTACATCAAGACAGGAGTTGATGAGTATTTAATGCTAAACCTACGAATTTGGCAGCACTCTGAATTGTTACAATTGACAGCAGCCCTAGTTTGTTGGGAAAGGTTTTTCCAAAAATAAGAGATTAAGAGACATTCTTACTTATACAATGGAACGGCTATTTATTGATGACAATCGCATCCGGTTTTGCAACCAATACATCTGTTCCTGGCGCTTTCATTCACTGGATCTTTTTTGATATCAACTTCAAGCCTTTGTATTACGACAAGAAGCAGGTGACATCCTCTTCGAATATGGCGAAGGCGAAGATCACGATGAACCAGTTGACCGTAAGCGAGCCGGGATATTTATATGTTTTTGTGTACAACAACACCGACAGCCAGAACTGGGTATACTTCGATGGGTTGAAAGTAACGCATCAGTACACACCGATCGTTGCAGGAGGCGATTACTATCCTTTTGGATTGGCAATGGAGGGAAGGACTGTGCAGGATGGATCTGGCCTTAACGGAATTGTCACATTATTAACGACCGTGTTAGTTAAATAACCGCCGCTCCTTCAGTACTAAACTATTACGCGAAACATTCATATTTCTTCTTACGAAGTCACATATCTGAGTGGCGCATTGACTAAATTTGCAGACTGAAATCCCTCATGTTACGGTTATTATTGATCGTGGTTGGTATCTCTAGCTTCCAAACCTCATATTGTCAGCAGCAAGCGTCCGTTTGGTATTTCGGAAATTTTCTTGGTCTTGATTTTAGAGGTGGCGGTGCGCCGACACCATTGGCAAATGGAGCACAGATCAACCTCGAAGGCATGGCAACGATCAGCGATTCCTCCGGAAATCTTTTATATTATTCCACGGGAGAGCTTGCCTGGAATCGGCAACATCAACAATTACCAAATGGCTTTGGATTAAAAGGGCACTGGTCAACTACACAGTCTGCACTTTTCGTCCCTAAACCCGGAAATCCCGACCTGCATTATCTGTTCACGGTAGACGCCGGAAAGTATATAGACGATAATGTTGAAGGGCTTCATTATTCAGTCGTAAGCCTTTGTGCAGATGGGGGACTTGGTGATATCATTCCTGAAACAAAAAACCAACTGCTTCTGTCTTATACGTCAGAAAAGATCAGCGCCGTTTATCATGCGAACGGAACCGATGTTTGGGTACTCACCCATCTGATGAATTCCGATAAATTTTACGCATACCTTGTCACACACGAAGGGATCAGTCAACCTGTTATCAGCTCCACGGGTGTGTATTATTCTGACAGGCCTCTTTATGGAAATACGCTCGGGCAATTGAAATTCTCACCCGACGGCTCGAAGGTGGGAATGATCAGATTGTTTGATGGCGCCGCAGATGTCTATAGATTCGACACAATGACCGGGATGGTTTCGGGTGGCATCTCGTGGTACGCTCCATTAGGCTATGGAATTGAATTCTCTCCTGACGGATCGAAAGCGTATGTTTCACATTACGAACGTCGCCGGCTGTCACAATATGATCTTGCAAGTGGCAACGCCGTCGACATCCAGGCCAGCGAATACATCTTACATGAAGCTCGCGATGGGGAGTTTTCTGCATTACAACTCGGGCCTGATAAAAAGATATATACCAACAGGCTTGCAGTGATCAACAACCCAAATGAAATAGGACAAGGTGCCTCGTTCGAGCAAACCAGCGTCGATTTTGAAGCATTGGGTGCATGGCCGCAGATAGGGCTCAGTGGATTTGTTCAGAGTTATTTCGATCCTAACCCGCAGATCGAGTATAGTAATTATTGCGGTAGCAACACGTTCAACTTCCGGTTACTGAATCGTGATTCTATTGTGGCCGTTGAATGGGATTTCGGAGACCCGATGTCATCATCCAATTCGTCGACCGAGTTTTTCCCTGTTCACAATTACCCTACACCAGGCTCGTATCTGGCAACAGCAACGCTTACCCTCAAGAATGGCCAGATAATATTAAAGCAAAAAAAGGTTTACTACAGTGAATTCAAAGTTAACCTTGGGCCCGATAAAGTTTTTTGCGATGTTTCAGGATATGAGCTTGATGCAACGCAGCCGGAACGCGCATGCTATCTCTGGAACGATGGTTCTACCGAGCCAACACGCGTTGCAAGGACTACGGGACTGCACGTTGTGGATGTACGGGTAGGAGGATGTCACTACCGGGATTCAGTGCGTCTGGAGTTTAGGCAAACACCGGTGGCTAACCTGGGCGGGGACATTATCCTATGCGAAGGGAAAAGCCAGATAATTACTGTTCCCGCAGCAAGGGCATCTTATCTTTGGTCCACCGGTGAAGACACACGATCGATTACGGTGGATTCATCCGGTATCTACAAGGTGGCGGTATCTTCCGGACCATGTGTGGCCGAAGATAGCATCCAGGTAAGCATGGAGTCTTCGCCACTTAACGGGCTGCCGGTGGACGTCGTAGCGTGTGATGGTGCCAATATTCAAATTACATTACCACAAAACGCTTCTTATGAATGGAGCAACGGTGAAAAAGGTCATACTGCTGTGTTATCTTCACCGGGCAGTTACTGGGTAAAAGCTTTTATTAACGATTGTCGGTGGCGGGACACTACTGAGGTACATCACATTTTTCCTTTCTCCGAAACGCAGCGAGACACCAGTTTTTGTTCCGGGAGTTCGTTGATGCTCGATGTTTTCCAACCAGAGAGTGGCTACTCTTGGAGTACGGGCGATGCTGCTTCAATCCTGGAGGTAAATGAACCAGGCACGTACACCGTGAGTGTTTCGAATGTATGCTGGGAAACGGATGTCCTGTTTAATGTGGCGGAGGAAGACTGCGAATGTGAAGTTCTGTTACCGAATGTATTCACCCCGAATGCCGATGGCAGGAACGATGTCTTTGTTGCGTCAAATGGCGACGGCGTGTCAGGATATGAAATCCAATTGATGAACCGATGGGGGAAAGTGATTTCGCGGTGGAATGGGAACCAGATATCATGGGATGGAACTGTAGACGGGCAGGAGGCAGCAACGGAAATTTATTATTACCTTGTGCGATATTTTTGTGACCGGGGTGGTGTACGCATCAGCAAAGAAAAGCACGGATACATCCACCTGATCAGATGATGCGCAAGCCTATAACCATATTAATCACCTTTGTACTTTGCATTTATTGCCACACGGCCAGTGGGCAGGAGGCTGGTGATGTGGTTCTCCCCGCCGATACGCTTGCGTTTACATTGCCGGATTCACTCGATTATGACCTCAGGATACTTAATAAGATCGATTCGGCCAGTACCTCGGTAAATGCTTCAATCCAAAGCCTCGCGACAGCCGGCTATTCAGGAGATATGTATACTAGAGGCCTAGACAGTTTATACACCCGTCACACGGCCTTTCTTTCGACGATTCAAACTGACTCTCTGTCCGTGGGAGCGAAAACAAAACTACGAGCTGCGCAGGAAACAGTAAAAAGAAAGACTTCGTTTCTTGATAGTCTGCGTGCGGCAGGTACCGTTCATGACCCGGATTTTTTCACCGAATTTGAATCGAAGCTTCAAATTCCGGAGATAGATACAGCGCTTCCGGATGGGCTCACTATACCCGCTACTGATAATATTGCCTCGGCGGTCCCGGATAACATTGTACCCGATGACATTGACGCACTAAACTCGCTGGCCGAAGACATCGGTAAACTTCCCGAGGATATTTCGATTACAAGTCCATCACTTTCGTCGGAGGCGATTGAGAACGAACTGGCTTCAATAGATCAAGTCAATGCGTTCAAAACAGTTTCGGAGAAGGCCACGATTGAAAACATTACACCGCCGGAGGCAGGAATGGCCATGAAGCTTGGCGCGCAGCCGGAGGACGCCAAAGAAGTTGTTACAAGACGCGCAATGAAAGTCATCACCAATCAGCTTGACGGCAAAGAAACGCTGATCCAGCAAACGGTGACTGACGTGTTGGATAAGAAACCGGAGATCCCGTCAATAGACGAAGTCCGTGGTGTAAAAGTAAAACGCGTCAATCCTGAGAAAGACAAGCCGTTTATTGAGCGGGCGATCTTCGGCACAAATTTCCATGTCAAACAATATATACCGGAGTGGACAGGCGTGACGTGGTCTCCGTATGTTGGATATAAATTTTCTGACAGGTTCAGGACGTCTATCGGGGTTTCACACCATTTCGAACTGAATGTAAAGCCAGTAGAAACAAGATCTGTTCGCGCTCCTTTCAGCATGCGTGTGAACGCGGGTTACATGATTGTTGGTAATACATTTTTTTTCGCGGAATATGAATACTTCAATAAGTCGGGGTATGCGTTGACATTGCGTACCGGGGCAAAAGATATACCTTTTTCGGTCGGGCTCTTCCGGAGCTTTCATATAAGTAAGAGTCTGAAATGGAACGCCCTGTATCTACTGCCAGTAGAGGAGATCAAGGATTTTACTTTCAACTCAAGTGTATTCAGATTCGGCATTGAATATATGGTGTTCGCCAGGAAGAAAGAAGAAGAGGTTAAATAGTACGCATGCTCACGCCTACCCGCTTTGGTTTTGGGAAAAACCAGCACCGGCAACCCCACGATAATTCTATAGTTAGTTGTTCAAAACAATGAACACGCTGCAAACCTAGTGCGGGAGATTGGAACAGTGGGGTTACATCTAATTTCAATAGACAGGTAATGGACAGCGATCATTTTCATTTGGTCAGTTCCTCATTGCAGGCATCTATTATTTCTGTTGTACTGTTTCCTTTCTTCGGTGGCTTCTGTATCAGTTTGACTTTCGCTACGATCAATATTCGTCATAATCCCCGTTGGCGCGACCGTGTGTATGAAAACATGAGAATGGTTGTTGAAGGTATCACTTCGACAACAGTCATCCGGAAGACGTAATTGTACTTGATGGTTTTATTGGCTTCGGCTTGCTGGTTGGCAGGGTGCGTGTTCAGTGAATAATCGGCATTCACACAACCGCGCGTTCTTCGAACGAGATTCTTCCGCACAAATCCATTCCAAAACCTCCGCTCAGAAAGACGGATTACAAAGAAGGCTGCACCGGCCGCTCCATGCTTGTGCCTATGACTCCCGAGCCCTGAAGGGGCGAGATACCTAGCGGTGGGCAACGCCCATCGCGTTTAATGAGTAACGGTGGGGCGAGTCCTGCCTACGAGCGCCTACCAGCATCGCTCTTACACGTGCTGAACAGTTGCAACCGACGGAATCCCTCTCATTGAACGTGAGGCATTTTCATTGATCGCACGCAAGCGATGACATTGTCAAAAGGGAGTCATCCATTTCATGATGAAAGATTAATGGAATAATCATTGTCATCATTCAATCATGCGAATCATAGTTCAGACATTTTTCTGCTTCGAACCGAACACACAGTCAAGATGCTTCGGCGCCCTTCACATTCCACTTCGCCTCAGCATGCAACGCGTGGGGGTTACCCGGTGAACTTTCAGTTTAATCTCAATTTAGGTGAATGTCAATTTGAGCTCATAATGAAAACGCGAGCGCGCCGCAGGCGTACGTGAACATTGTTGTTTTTGATAAAAACTATAATTTCCTGGATGCCTCATGGGACTAGGTTGCATATACTGCCGAGCAGGTAAGGGCTTCGCCGGACGTGCCGCACGATGCGATGATGCGCGTGCTCGCACACACACTTGCCATGCTCAGGACCAGTCTCAAGGGGTGTAGGCTGTGAGTTGTTGCTTCCAACGCCAGTGTACATGACTACCAAGTTAAGATAGATTTTTAAGTACCGTGTCCGTTTTGTACGACGCCGTTGATCTTTTGTACATTCGGTTATGAAAACGCTCTACATTGTTCGTCACGCCAAATCAAGCTGGGATGACCCGATGCAGGATGATGTTGATCGTCCGCTGAATGAGCGTGGCAAGCGTGATGCTCCGCGCATGGGTAAACGGTTGAAAGAAAAAGATTGTCATCCGCATTTAATGCTGAGCAGTCATGCGCGACGGGCTTACTCCACATGTAGGCGCATCGCCGAAGTGATCGGATATGCGAAAGACCGGATCAAAACAGACAAAGGATTATACCACGCAGGTGAAGACCAGATCCTGCGCATTGTACAGGCGTTACCCGACAAACATGACTTCGTGATGATCTTCGGACACAACCCCGGACTTACAGATTTTGCGAACATGTTACTTGAGGAAAAGAAGTGGATTGAGAATATTCCGACGTGTGGTGTTGTTGCATTTGAGTTTGCTGTGCAACAGTGGTCGGAGGTGTCGACGAGCAATGCGAGATTTTTATTTTTTGATTTTCCGAAAAGCAGGGAGGATTGAGCAAGTCTAAATGTTCATCTTCCAGCGCAGTTAAGTTAGTCCAGGGTAAGTGTCGTGGTCTGTCCAACCGTTACCTGCACAGCTTTAAAGGTATTCCAGGAAGCTGGAATTCGACTCACTGCATAGTTGCCTGGATTAATGCCCTTAAACTCTGCCTTCCCCTGCGATACAGTTCTTCTTAGCAGTGCATGTTCGTTATCGGGGTAGCTTTCTTGTATCTCGCTTATATCAAAAAGTCCTATTTCCGCGCCCTCAGTATAGTATACAATGAGGTCGCCGGCGTATTGCATCTCATCGCGTCTGCATGAGAAAAGTAAAATCATAATGATTAACAATAGCGCTGATTTTTTCATGCGTACTCGTATAAGGTTGAGAATTAAAATTCCTTTTTTGTCAAAGATAGCTATTGGAGGATAAAATCAACAGGCGCAACATGTAAATTAGTTATCGACAAGCGAACGCTGATGGGTTTGTATCAAAAGACAGACCTTTCATGGATATCGATGAGGGTGGTATACGGAAACCAGACGTACTTTTTTTGTCTTTTAAGATAATTTCAATTTAGCCTTGCGTCATGAATTTATTGTATTCGGATGTATACCACACGGGCGACGACCAGATGTTGCGCATTGTATCAGGCAGTAGAAAAGTCGCTCGCTGCTCTCCGGCGCGCATGCGTTGCTCAGGATTCATAAAAGAACTTTCAATGTCCGATCATTCTAAAATCTAAAATCTTAATCCTCACGCTTAATTCTTAACTCTTCATTCTATATTGCAGTCGGGAAACGTTATGAATGCTATCACTGATGTCGCGCCATTGAACGACAAAAAAACCGTTCGCGCCTGGTATATGTATGACTGGGCCAACTCTGTTTACTCCCTCGTCATTACATCGGCTATATTCCCCGTTTACTACAAAGCGGTAGCAACTGATAATGGAAGCGACATCGTAAACTTTCTCGGATTCAGCATCCAGAACTCTGTTCTCTACTCTTACGCATTGTCATTTTCATTTTTGGTCGTGGCGGCCATCCTCCCGTTGCTTTCAGGTGTGGCGGACTACACTGGCAATAAAAAGATCTTCATGAAGATATTTGTGTGGATGGGCGGGCTTTCCTGCATGGGCCTGTTTTTCTTTTCAGATGTGTCGATGCTGGAATGGGCGATTGTTTTTTCCATACTGGCCAGCATCGGATATTCAGGAAGCCTTGTCTTTTATGACGCTTACCTTCCCGAGATCGTTACCGAAGATCGTTATGATGCCACCAGCGCCCGCGGTTATTCGATGGGCTACTATGGCAGTGTTATCCTGATGGTTTTGTGTCTTGTACTTATCCTCGGCCATCAATCTTTTGGTTTTGATAATGAAGGAATGGCCACGCGCGTTTCGTTTTTACTCGTGGGAGCATGGTGGATCGGCTTTGCCTACATTCCATTCCTTCTGCTGCCTGATAATCCCACAAACCGCAAGCCGGGTAACGATATCTGGAAAAAAGGTTATGAAGAGATCAGGAAGGTCTGGGGGAGCCTTAAGCAACAACCGGAACTAAAGAAATACCTGCTCGCTTTCTTCTTCTTCAACATGGGTGTGCAAACGGTGATGTATCTGGCTGCACTTTTTGGAACGGATGTCCTTCACCTGGAAAGCAGTAAGCTGATTCAAACGGTACTGATCATTCAACTCGTCGGTGCTGTAGGGGCATGGCTATTTGCAAAGTTGTCGGAGGCGAAGGGTAACAAGTTTTCACTACTGACAATGATCTCCATCTGGATCCTGATATGCATTGCCGCCTATTACATTCAAACTGAAAACCAGTTCTACGTGCTGGCATTTGTGGTGGGCATGGTCATGGGAGGCATTCAATCATTGTCGCGCGCAACATATTCTAAACTCATCCCCGAAAACACGATCGACCATACATCCTACTTCAGCTTTTACGATGTCACGTACAATCTCTCGATCGTACTGGGCACTTTTTCGTATGGACTTATCGATCAACTAACAGGCAGCATGCGATATAGTGCGTTAACGCTGGCGATTTACTTCGTTATCGGTATGCTCATTCTCAGTACGCTGAAATCGGGAAGACTAACACCCAAGATTCCGTAGCGTTTCGCACGGTTTTGCCTGTATTGATTCATCTTTAGTTCATCGTCATGAATGAAACGGCATATCAAGTGTTTCAGGCCGGGAAATTCGTCATTTAGCGCGGAAAAAGATGTGTTTGCGATTGGGTCGATTGTCATGAAAACCAGACATAAATTCTCAAGCATGCCAGTCAGATGTAGTTTAGCTTTACAACTACACAATCCTCAAGGATTGGGCTTTTAAAAGGGTAATAAGCAGTTGCCGTAGATGATGGCGACTGCTTTTTTTATGCAATAAATATCCGCAGCGAATTATACATATCTTTTAATGTGCTTGCTTTCTGGATAAAGCTTACAGCGCCATATTTGATTGATTCGTTGTAATCAGGGTGGCTGATCGAAGTTGAGTACATCACAACAGGTATCTCTTTAAAGTCGTCGAACGTGCGCAGATATTTCAGAAACGTAATACCATCCATACCAGGCATATTGATATCCAGAAATATATAATCAGGCAGGATGGTCGCATCGTTTAGAAACTTCATCGCTGCTTCGGCGTCAAATGCGAGCAAGCATTTTACTTCCGGATTAATTGAATAAGCCGCTTCCTTAAAAACCTCCAGGTCATCTGGATCATCGTCAACGCAAAGTATTGTCATAGCGAAGGTTATGCAAAGCTAATGAATTTAGCTTCCAGCGTTACCTCTTAAAAGAAAATTGATGGCAATTCCCGCCGGTGGAAGGAGTGTCGGTTCGATTATAATCCCTAAGTGTGCGCAACGTTTAACAGCGTGTACTGCTGAAATAAAGATTTAACAATGACGAATGACGACTAATGATTAACTAACAATTAACTAACGATTTAAGATTTTCGAAGTACAAGGGTTTGGTGGCGGGATTACTTGCGTGATCCCGGAGAGGGGAGGCTTAAACAGCAAATCGTTTCAGTCAATGCCACGGCTTTTTCAATGCCACGTTTTCCAAATCCTGAGAATGGTTTTGCGCGCCTGCCAGCAGCGAGCGAGGGTTCTTTCCTGAGCAATGTTTAACAGTAGGTATTTCCTGAGATAAAGATTTACGAACGACGACTAGCGATTTAAGATTTTCGAAGTACAAGGGTTTGTTGGCGGGATTACTTGCGTGATCCCGGAAAGGGGGGGCTTAAACAGCAATCACCAGCTCGCTGCGCTCGCACGCATTTTTTATTTCTTCGCTCCGGCTCAAGCTTCGCTTGGCCTTGCTTCGAAATAAAAAACCCATGACTGATCGTCATGGGCGATTGCTGTTTGCGGAGAGGGCGGGATTACTTGCGTGATCCCGGAAAGGGGAGGCTTAACCAGCAATCGCCAGCTCGCTGCGCTCGCACGCATTTTTTATTCTTCGCTTCGGCTCAAGCTTCGCTTGGCCTTGCTTCGAAATAAAAAACCCATGACTGATCGTCATGGGCGATTGCTGTTTGCGGAGAGGGCGGGATTACTTACGTGATCCCGGAAAGGGGAGGCTTAAACAGCAATCGCCAGCTCGCTACACTCGCACGCATTTTTTATTTCTTCGCTTCGGCTCAAGCTTCGCTTGGCCTTGCTTCGAAATAAAAAACCCATGACTGATCATCATGGGCGATTGCTGTTTGCGGAGAGGGCGGGATTCGAACCCGCGATACGGTTTCCCGCATACACACTTTCCAGGCGTGCTCCTTCAACCACTCGGACACCTCTCCTGATTGAGGGCACAAATATAACCCAAACTGGCAAACCATTTCAGATTAGTAATTTCATATTTCACATTGATTTCAGATCGCGCACTAACCAGAAACACGAAGCCTAGTAGTGAAGGTGTTTGACCGTGAGCCCCTGGTTGATCAGCTGCTTGAGCGAATCAATACCAATTTTTAAATGTCGCTCAACGTATTTCTGTGTGACGGTTAAATCACTGGCTTCAGTTTTAACACCTTCCGGAACCATCGGTTGATCGGAAACAAGCAGCAGCGCGCCGGTCGGGATCTTGTTATAAAAGGCGGTAGAGAAAATTGTGGCTGTCTCCATATCAATGGCCATCACCCTGATCTTTCGAAGGTATTCTTTAAAATCTTCATCCCATTCCCAAACACGGCGGTTGGTCGTGTAAACAGTTCCTGTCCAGTAGTCCTGCTTATAATCACGGATGGTAGTTGAGATCGCTTTTTGCAACGCGAACGCAGGAAGTGCCGGAACTTCAGGCGGAAAATAATCGTTCGAAGTTCCTTCTCCGCGAATGGCTGCGATCGGAAGAATCAGGTCGCCGAGATGATTCTTTTTGAGTCCGCCACACTTCCCAAGAAACACCGCAGCTTTCGGCTGGATGGCGCTGAGACAATCCATCACCGTTGCAGCGTTTGGACTTCCCATTCCAAAGTTTATGATGGTAATGCCTTCAGCAGTTGCGCTGCGCATGGGGCGGTCAAGACCTTGCACCGGTACGTTGTGAAGCTCAGCGAATGCCTTTACGTAGTTGTCGAAGTTTGTCAGGAGAATGTATTCGCCAAAGTTCTTCAGCGCCTGGCCGGTGTATCGCGGTAACCAGTTGTCAACAATTTCCTTTTTGGTTTTCATAAGCTGCAGGACTGGATGAAAAGTGTGTGCTCTGATGACAAATTCAATTATTATTTATGGATAAACAAATATCTGTCGCCAAATTTGAAGGTCGACACCGTATGCAGCCACTGAATCTTCCCGCGTTTGAATTTAAAGTAAAGAGGGAGGCAGATAAGTTATGGATCTATGATCAGATCCGTAAAAAATTTATCTTCCTTACGCCTGAAGAATGGGTTCGGCAACACTTCCTTAATTTCCTGATCAACCACCGCAACTATCCGAAATCGTTAATTAAAGTTGAAGGCGGACTTGTGTATAATCAATTGAAAAAACGGTCTGACATCCTTGTGTTCAACCGAACAGGAAAACCGTGGATGATCATCGAATGCAAAGCATTTAATATCGGGGTTGATGAAGATACACTGCGCCAGGTTTCAGTTTACAATCACACGCACAGGTCGAAGTACATTGTGGTCACGAACGGATTGAAACATTATTGCGCGCATGTCGATTGGACAATGAACAAAACACAATCTTTAACAGACCTGCCGGATTTTGAAGCGGATGAAAATTAAAAAGGCTACCGGTAGAGGCAGCCTTTTCAAATCAGTTGTAGAATATCAGAGGAATTTTTTAACGTCTGTATATGGTAAGTTGAATGCGTCAGCTACGGCCTTGTATACAACTTCACCATGAATCACGTTCAACCCGTTTCTCAATTCCATACTTTCATTACATGCTTCTTTCCAACCTTGATTTGCAAGGCGGATTGCGTAAGGCAATGTCGCATTTGTCAAAGCAAGAGTTGATGTATATGGCACAGCGCCCGGCATATTTGCCACACAATAATGAACAACATCGTCGATGATAAAAGTAGGATTCTCATGTGTTGTCGGTGTACACGTTTCGATGCAACCACCCTGGTCTACAGCGACGTCGACAAGTACCGTTCCCGGTCTCATGGTCTTCAGCATGTCGCGTGTGATAAGCTTAGGTGCTTTTGCACCTGGGATCAGGACGCCACCAACGATGAGGTCGTGATCTTTTACGAGTTCGCGGATGCTGTATTCGTTCGATACCATTGTGTGCACATTCTTCGGCATTACATCATCGAGGTAACGTAAACGGTTCAGGTTAACGTCCATCAATGTCACGTCAGCGCCCATACCTGCAGCGATCTTTGCAGCGTTTGTTCCAACGACACCACCACCGAGGATCAAAACTTTCGCGGGCTTCACGCCAGGAACGCCACCCAGCAAAATGCCACGGCCTTTCAAAGGTTTTTCAAGGTATTTCGCACCTTCCTGTATAGACATTCTACCCGCTACTTCCGACATAGGGATCAGAAGCGGTAAGCTTCCGTCTGCGCGCTCAACTGTTTCATACGCGAGGCAAACTGCACCACTCTCGACCATTGCTTTTGCAAGCGGTTCGTAAGAAGCAAAATGGAAATATGTAAAGACAAGCTGACCCTTCCTGATCAACTTGTATTCCTGCTCAATCGGTTCTTTTACTTTGATGATCATTTCAGCAAGGCTGAAAACTTCAGCTGCACTTGAAATGATTTTGGCGCCAGCCTGTGCATACTGGTCATCTGAAAATCCACTGCCTACGCCTGCGGTAGCCTGGACATAAACGGTATGACCACGCTTTACAAGCTCCTGCGTACCGGCAGGTGTAAGGGCAACGCGGTTTTCGTTATTCTTAATTTCTTTAGGAACACCAATGATCATAGATTTCAATCGATTTAAAGGCTGCAAATATATGATTTTCAGCGCATGGATGAAGATCAAAGGGTGAGATCTTGCGGTGTCCTAATAAAAGCTTGCAATTTTTATAAATCAAAGGCTTTCATTTTGTCGTTTCGCGCAAGGGAAAACGAATATTTGGACGGGAAAAACTGTTTTTGAAAGGTAGGCTTATCTTTCTATTTTTGACTCGATTGACTGTAATCGATTTCGGAGACCATAGATTAAGAAGCGTGATTAAAGAAGCGAAAACAAAATATTCTCAAGCCAGGGTTAAGGAAATTTTGGCCGATTATAAGCTAGCTGTCGAGAGCCGCGAAGCAAGTATCATTGGCCGGAAAGAGGTGTTCATGGGGAAGGCCAAATTCGGGATCTTTGGTGACGGAAAAGAGCTTGCCCAGATCGCTATGGCCAAAGTGTTCAAGGCCGGCGATTTCAGATCAGGATATTATCGCGATCAGACTTTTATGTTCGCTATTGGCGAGCTGACTGTTCAGCAATATTTCGCACAACTTTACGCGCACACCAACATTGAAGCTGATCCGGCATCGGGCGGACGCCTGATGAATGGACATTACGCGACGCGATTGCTCAATGAACAGGGAGAATTGAAACCAATTGCTCAGACGAAGAACAGCAGCGCTGATATTTCTCCAACTGCCGGGCAGATGCCGCGTCTTCTTGGACTCGCGTATGCATCAAAATTGTTCCGTGAAAATGAGGCGTTGCACGAATACCCTCACTTGTCGGATAAAGGAAACGAAATTGGTTTTGGTACAATAGGAAATGCGTCGACATCGGAGGGAATGTTTTTCGAAACGATGAACGCTGCGGGTGTGCTACAGGTACCGATGTTGATGTCTGTTTGGGATGATGCCTATGGAATTTCTGTTCCGCAGGAGTATCATACAACAAAAGCCAGTATTTCGAAAGCGCTTGCCGGCTTGCAACGCAATGAAAACGAGAAGGGATTTGAGATCCTGCTTGCCAAAGGATGGGATTATGCTGAATTGATTGAAGTATATCAAAGAGCCGAAAGGATTTGTCGCGAAGAGCATGCGCCTGTACTGGTTCATGTTGTTGAAATGACCCAGCCACAGGGACATTCTACTTCGGGCTCGCACGAACGTTATAAATCGAAAGAACGCCTTGCGTGGGAGGCTGACTTCGATTGTATTAAGAAAATGCGTGAGTGGATCGTCGACAGCGTAATGGTTCTTCCGGAAGAATTGGATGCGATTGAACAAGAAGCGAAACGATCTGCAAAGCAGGCAAAGGACACCGCATGGAAAGCATTTACAGAAGATATCAAACGCGATCAGAGTATTGTCAGCAAACTTCTTGAAGATGCGGTGAATGAAAGCCGCCATAAAACCGCGCTTGAAGAAATTCACACAGAGCTGGTAAAAGCAATCAACCCGACGCGTCTCGAAACAATGCGTGCGGCAAAGAAGGCAATCAGGGCGATGCGCGACGAAACACTATCGTCGCGGGCGGCACTTACAGCATGGATAAAAGAAGCCGAAGCTGACAATCACAACCGGTATAGTTCGCATTTATACAGCCAGTCTGAGCAGTCAGCAAGAAATGTAAAGGCCGTTGCGCCGGTTTACTCAGAAAATTCTCCGGTAGTGGATGGTCGTGAAGTGTTGCAGCATTGTTTTGATGCCGCACTGAGTCGCGATCCGCGCGTGCTCGCGTTCGGTGAGGATGTGGGTAGAATTGGTGATGTTAACCAGGGCTTTGCCGGGCTTCAACAAAAACACGGCGAGCTTCGCGTGACCGATACAGGTATTCGTGAATGTACGATCGTGGGGCAGGGGATTGGGCTGGCGCTTCGCGGCCTGAGACCGATTGCCGAGATCCAATACCTCGATTATTTTATTTACGCACTTCAGACATTATCTGACGATCTCGCGACACTTCATTACAGAACGAAGGGCGGGCAAAAAGCGCCGTTGATCGTTCGTACAAGGGGTCATCGCCTTGAAGGCGTATGGCACGCGGGTTCGCCCATCGGAATGATCCTGCATAGCCTTCGTGGGATGTATTTGTTAACGCCACGCAACATGACCCAGGCGGCAGGGTTTTACAATACCATGCTCGAGTCAGATGATCCCGCAGTTGTCGTTGAATGCCTGAATGGCTATCGCCTGAAAGAACGACTTCCGGATAACATCGATGAGTTCAAGATACCACTTGGTGTTCCTGAAGTTTTACGCGAAGGCTCTGATGTCACAATTGTAACATACGGATCGATGTGCCGCGTGGTGATGGATGCATCGGAAGTACTCGCCGAAGCTGGTATTTCGGTGGAGATTATCGACGTGCAGACACTGCTGCCTTTTGACGTGAATCACATGATTGTTGAGTCGATCAAGAAGACAAATCGTGTGATCTTTGCTGATGAAGATGTTCCTGGCGGTGCGACCTCATACATGATGCAGCAGGTGCTTGAAGGGCAAAATGCCTATGAGTATCTGGATTCGAAACCGCTTACCATCACTGGTAAGGAACACAGGCCGGCATATGCCTCGGATGGCGATTATTTCTCAAAGCCAAATGTTGAAGACATTTTTGAAGAGGTATACGCGATGATGCACGAGGTCAATCCGGCAAAGTATCCTGCTCTTTACTAAGCTTAGTTTTTGATGTCGTCGAGCGTGAACGCCGGCGTCTTGATCACATTGCTTGTGTTCATCGCACGGTCGCGGAGCGTAATCCGGAATTTCATCAGGTTCGTTTTAAAGATCTCCCGAAATCCGATTGATTCCATACCATAACGTATGGTACCATCTAATGCCCGCGTGTCTCCCAGTACAGGAACGCGCGCATCGAAGGTTTGTCCGCAGCCCTGGCCAGTAGGCGTATATGTTCTCCAGTTAAATTCAACGAAACCTTCTTCGTCCCGTGGGCCGGGAATGCTCGGATCTTTTGTGAGGAAATCTATTTCCAGATTATAGTGAAACGGATTGGACTCGATGTAAAAGGTATCTGCGACTATGTAAAGATCCAGGATATCGTCGTCTACTCCGGGCCCACCATCAGGGAAGACGAGTGTGTCAAGGATATTGTAGGAGTCATCAATTATCTGAGCAGCGTTTTGAACCACCAAGATCGTATCAACCAGGTAATTCATGCAACGGAAAAATCCTTCGAATCGCGGAAGGGTATCATAATTACTATTGGTACGAATATCACGGTAGGTGAGAAGCTTTCCATTAATGTTTGTTGAGTTCAGGACATCGAACGGCAGGTCGCCATAAGTGTCTGTTCCAATTGCCAGCAGTTGACTTGACGTAGCTGCATAAAAATTCAACTCGTGAAATGGCTGATTGATTTGATCGGCGTCAACGCCCACGTCTCCATCACCGTCTCTGAAGCTGATTGTAAGAATCAGCGAGTCCGCTTTGCTCCTGTCACCAATTTCCTTGAACAAAAGATCTTCAAACACGATTTCAGGCGTATCAGGGAACTCAGGTGGTTCAAAGCATGATCCAAGAAGAATCAAAAAAGTAAAAACTATTGCTATTCCCTTAACTATCTTCATGCTTTTGAATTACAGGTTCAAATTACGGTAAGCTTGGATTTTTTTGGAAGTTTTCAAAAACAATTATGCGAGGTAAACGCTCGTTCATTTGTTGATATTGCTTTAGAACTCTTTGATTATCAATCCAGGTACAATCCAATCTACAATTCATACCTCACGCACCTGAAAATCGACCCGCGGACTATTACCACGCTTGCGTCAATTCCATATCTGCCAATTTCGTTCTTTAAGCGACATTATATAAAAACTGGTGCCTGGCAGGAGCAAGGTGTTTTCGAAAGTAGCCGGACGACTGGCGGGATGGCGAGTTCTCACCTGATTTTCGACAAACAGTTCTATCTCGGCCATGCCACAAGATGCTTTGAGCATTTCTTCGGGAATTTGAGGAAGTATCACTTTCTGGCCTTGCTGCCTTCCTATTTGGAAAGGCAGAATTCATCATTAATAGCCATGATAGACTATTTCATGCAACAGTCGGGGTCAACATCTTCGGGCTATTATTTAAACGATTACGGAAAACTTATATCGGATGTTGAAAGATTGAAAGGTGACCGCGAAAGGAGGACGATTCTTTGGGGTGTCAGCTTCGCTTTGCTTGATCTTGTTGAGAAATCGCCGGCCGACCTTTCGCACTGCCTGATTTTTGAAACGGGTGGGATGAAGGGTCGGAGACGCGAGTTGATTCGAGGTGAATTCCATGACATCCTTAAATCTTCCCTGGGAGTTGGGAAAGTTTATTCGGAATATGGAATGACCGAGCTTTTTACACAAGCTTATTCGGATGGTGGAGAAACTTTTAAATGTCCGCCGTCGATGAGGGTTCTTGGGCGTGAAATCACCGATCCGTTCAACAAAGGCCTTTTGGGTCAAAGCTGCGCGCTGAATATCATTGATCTTGCAAACTGGCACTCCATTGCCTTTATTGAAACCGAAGATTTAGGCAAGGTCTACGCGGATGGCTCATTTGAAGTTGCGGGGCGGCTCGACAATGCTGATATGAGAGGATGTAACCTGATGGTCGAGTAGCATTTAGGCCCGCCAGAAGCCTCAATAGCCGGTTAATTTGTTTTATCGGCTGGAAATCTTAATTTTGGTTAGTAAAAAGCCAAACCCATGAAAAAACTTCTAGCCTTTATCCTGTTGGTATCGTTTCTTTCGGCGTGCAGCCAGTACACTTGCCCAACTTACAGCAAGAAAGAAGCTCCCAAGAAAAATACCGAACAAAAGATCTGATTTACAGATACTTCTGAACGTCCTGGGAAGAGATTTCGTCTCCGCTCATGATGACCAGGCGTTCTACTACATTTCGCAGTTCGCGAATATTTCCAGTCCAGTTGTGCGCCTTTAATGCCTCAAACGCGTCTTTATTGACACCTTTTTTTCGCGCGCCATATTCTTCGGCGATGTCCTCCAGAAATTTGTCTACCAACAGAGAGATGTCATCCTTCCGTTCATTCAGCGAAGGTACTTTGATGACTATCACACTTAGCCGGTGATAAAGATCCTCACGAAAACGGTTCTCATCAATTTCCTTACGGAGATCCTTATTCGTTGCCGCAACCACACGCACGTTTACGGATAGTTCTTTATCTCCGCCGACGCGTGTGATCTTGCTTTCCTGTAGTGCGCGTAAAACTTTGGCCTGTGCGGACAGACTCATATCACCGATTTCATCCAGAAACAGGGTTCCGCCTTCTGCCAATTCAAACTTTCCAATCCGTTGCTTAATGGCAGACGTGAAGGATCCCTTTTCGTGACCGAACAGCTCGCTTTCGATGAGTTCGGCAGGAATTGCGGCGCAGTTCACTTCGACGAGTGGACCACCGGCGCGTTTACTTTTTTCATGAAGTGATTTCGCGACTAATTCTTTACCTGAACCGTTGGGGCCAATGATGAGCACGCGCGCATCTGTTGGGCCAACCTTCTCGATTATTTCGCGCACATGGTTCATCCCTTCGGATTCACCCACCATCTGATATTTACGCGATATTTTTTTCTTCAGTGTTTTCGTTTCTTTTACAAGGGTTGTCTTGTCGAGTGCATTACGCAGTGTTATTTCCAGGCGACCAAGATCAAACGGTTTTTGCAGGAAATCGAACGCGCCCTTTTTCACGGCCTCTACTGCAATGTCGATGTTACCGTGGGCAGAAATGACAACAAAATTTGTGGAAATACCTTCTTCCTTCGCTTTGTCAAGGACTTCAAGGCCATCCATTTTAGGCATTTTGATATCGCAGATGCAAAGATCATAAACACCGCCCTGAAGTTTTTTGAATCCTTCGGCACCATCGGCTGCCTCATCAACGTCGTGGCCCTTATCCATCAGGATCTCTTTCAGAATGGCGCGTATTTTATTGTCGTCTTCAATGACAAGAATCTTTGACATATTCGTTGCTTAACGCGTGTAAAATAGAAAAACCTCCGTGGTTTTGGAAACACGGAGGCTTCTTGATAAAAGTAAAGCAAGTCTGTAAGCCGGGTTCTGTTCTCCGTTGCCGGAGCTCCTATCATTTATCTAGTCCTGATGTCGCCATCAGGATCAATCAGTCTACCCACCCCGGTACTTTGTTACCAAAGTTTGAACGAGCAGTTCGAAACCCGGGGCTTATTTGACCTTTCAACGCGTAAGGTTTACCATGCCTTTGTCATCACTGACCAAGCGGTGAGCTCTTACCTCACCTTTTCACCTTTTCCTTCCCGACAAGTCGGAAAGGTAGTTTGTTTTCTGTGGCACTTTCTGTTCCCGACAGGTCGGGACCTTCCCGTTAGGAAGTACGATGCTCTGTGTTGCCCGGACTTTCCTCCCCGACACGTCGGGGCGATAAGACAACTTGCTTTATGCTATACAATTAATTGCCACGAATTGTTCTGCGGGCAATTAATGAATATCGAGGCCAGTCAGTTTATACTCGAAATGATCGGCTAGTTGCGCTACCTCCTGAATCATTTCATGTACCTGTTCCTCTGATGTAGAAGAGGCCAGGCATGATGCTTCGACCTTAATGAAACCGTCTTCGAGCACAAATTTACTGTAATCAAAATTGGCATTCTGCTCGAGCAACGATTTCAGATCGAGCTCGGCGCGGAATTCACAAACTTTGGATGTAAAGATCGCCTGATCTCTTCCTGAAACCGGGCTCTTTTGTGTTTGTGCAAGTACGGTCTGAAACCTGCTTCTGTCTAATGGAACAACAATTACAGACCTCGATTGATCGTAGTCAGTGCATTGGCCGCCGATCTGGTCAGCGTATTTCTTAATTGTAGTGATGACGTTCATAGGTATAGGATTAAATGGGATAGGGAAGTTAGCAAATAGTCGCCGTGAAGGCGTTGAGGATGAAGAAAAAAGTTTCAGAAGAAAAACGCATGGAATCGCGTGCCCCTTTCAGAAAATTCAATGGTGGGAGCGGGGAGCCTTATCATGTTTGCTAAGTAAATGAGGGTATTAAGGGTTTTTGACCGTGAACGGAAAGCTGTAAGGTCAACATCGAGCGCTAAATACAACTGTCGGTACGAACTGAAACCTGCCCGCGCATTTTCATGGTCGCGCGCGTATACCATTGCATCGGCACCATATCCCACAGATAAATTGACCCATTTCGGGAATCGCGCGAACTTGTCCATATCAAATGACAGCCAATAGGTCTGTCCGTTGTAGTCCTTGAAGATCCTGCTGATGTTGTCGTCGCCAAGGATGTTTGGACGTAGCCCTGCATACGATGAGGGACGGTATGAAAACCTGGGGTAAATTCTTGTTTCGTTCCAAAGTGCCTGTTGCGAATAAAACAGAATTGAACCTGCAGCATCGGCAAGCAAGTCGCCGGGTGAACCACCATAATCAGCTGCGTAGGAGTCAAATATTTCTATCGGGACCAACGTCAGAAAGCCTGTTAATGCTCCATAAATGTTCGCTTTCTTTTCATCAACGCCTGCCCACAAAAGGGCACGTTGTGTTCCTGATGCTATATAGAAAGATGAAAAAGCGTGGCCGAGCTTATCGACTTGCTTCCATTCGGCGTTGTCATTAAAAATTGTAAATCGTTGTTGTTTTGAATCTTTATACCACAACTGATGTAACCCGATCATTCCGGTTGCGTAGGCAGCCGATCCTCCGATAACGAAAGTATTCAGTCTCGTGTTGTACCCAATATTTTTAGATGAGTCATTCGGCTGTCCCAGCACCGGGAAAAGGATTAACACGAAGAGTACCGAGGCAATGACACGCTTCAATAAAAGACTAATTATTTTCGCTCGTGTCATTTTGATTGGTGTCATTATTCTGAGCACCGTCTTCTGTTTCTTCCGGTTGTAGTTTCTTCCTTTTTCTTGCAGATATCCAAAGATCTTTCAATTGGTTGAAACTTTGTACATGCGTTAAACTTACACCGGTTGTAACCTGGTTCTGGTTGATGCTGTTAAGAACAGGGTTAATATTCGTTCGATTGAACATCTTTACGCGCAGTTTGCCATCACCGGTCAGCAGATAATCGACGGTCCAGTCACCAGCGATAGTCGAGATACTGTTTTGTTGCTGAGGCAGCGTTCCAGGTTGATTTGTGTTTCCGTAAAAGGTACCATCCCTGGTGACGCGTAATCTTCCATTGAGAAACGTATATGACAGCCGGAGTTGGAATGTATTGAACGCTTCCTGATCGAAACTGCTCATGTCGATGTCGATCTCAAGATTCTCATCTACCTGCGAGATCCAGTTACTCAACTGATTTGAAAGCAGCTCGCTTACGCTATTGGCCAGCGATCCACTGGTATTGAATGATTCGGGTGGCGAAAACCTTCGAAGCACGATCAAGCTGAAAACCTGACGTTTCAATTCCTGTTCATCGATCCTGTTTTTGAAAGCCTGAAATTCGAAGTCCAGCCTCACGGGCGGCCCGTTTTCCACAACAATGCTTTGCGGCAGGTCATTCGCGACCACATCGAAATCTATTTGTGGCGATAGCATTGGTCCATCAAGATCGAGTAATACCTGGACGGGGTATTTCCTTCGAAGCTGCGGTTGATCAATCAACGTCTGGTCCGTAAGGATAGGGTGAAACGATGCGAGTTGATCATACGTCGCGGAGATGTCGAGGATACCCTGGTAGGCATCGCCATACCAATTGATACGGCTTCCTTTTTTGATTTCAAAGTCTTTGTTGATGATATCGTACAGTGTGAAGTTGTAGTATCCTTCGGTGAATTCAAACGGACCAAACATGTTGAAGTCACCTTTCGTATCCAGTTGAAACTGCAGATCACCGAACCCGCGCCCACGAATAATATCACCCGCTTTGATATCGAAAATAATTTCACAATATGCCTCCGGCGTAACGGCGAGATTGAAATCCATTGTTATCCCCGTGAGGTCGACTGTATTGTTTACTTGTTCTTCCAGCGATTTTTGGAAGGTGGAATCGGTAAAGCTGACAAACTTGATAAACTCTTTTTTCTCGACCTCTGATGTTGTACCGATTGGGATTGAGATACGCGTATTTCGGTCAGTCCGCGCATTAACTGTAATCTTGAGATTTGCAATAGGGCCGAATATACTCACATCACCTGTGGCATAGCCCTGTCCATAGAACAAGCTATTGTCGCGCGCCGTAGTATTCAGTAATTGCATTTCGTTAAATGTGGCGCTGATGTTGAGCGCCATCTTGTAAAAATTCCTGTGCGTAATGGTTCCTTCAAGGGCGCCCTTATTTGAGAACAAATCAGTAAGCACAATATCTTCGAAGTAAATTGAGTTGGGTGTAAGCCCCACGTTTCCAACAAAGTTGTATGTGGTTTTCAGATATCCAACCGTAATCAACCCATCAGGGACGTGACCCTTTCCGCGGATTTGGGGTTCCGCCAGTTGTCCTGTGATTCTGAAGTCGCCTGTAGCGGTTCCTCCGACATCATCAAAAACTTCCTCGAGAAACGGCGCGATAATTTTAAGATTTGCGTCTTGCAATCTCGCACCCAGATCGAGCGGACTCACTTTATCTGAAGGATTATAGAAACCTTCTACATCAACTATCTTTGCTTTATTTCTTTCGACCAGCAGGTTGATGTCGAATCTATTCTGAACTGTGTCCCACAAATTTTGCCCTGTAATATTCCCGATTAAGAAATTATCAAAAGTAAGACTATCTACGCGAAGGGTGTTTTGAATATATGGGCTTACGAAGTAGTTGCTGATGTCAACGATGGCGTTGACAGTACCACTCAATTCGTTTTCAATAACTGCGTTGATCTGCGAAAGGTCGATATCTTTCAACTGTATGCTAAGTCTTTTCGCGGGATCGTGCGAAAGTGTACCGGATGCCAGAATGAGTTGGTTGTCGTTTCTCATCGCAAGATGCGAGACACGGATGTCGTCGCGTGTTATGGTAATAACGTTTTCCGGATCGAAGTCCCAAATCTTCTCAAGAACTTTCAAGGTTGAGGGTAGAATTTTTATTTGGGTGCTGTCGCGACGGAAATCAATTGCTCCATCGAGGCGCACGTAGTTTGGCTGCCCCTGCTGGTCGCCGTCAAGTTGAAAATCGATGTGGTTCTTGTTCCAGATCGCTTCACCGACAAGATTTTCTGTGCTGAATTTCGGGCTGAAAGTCTGTCGATCCGAATGGACGAACGCCATGGCGAGAACACTGGTGCTGTCTGCAATTTTTGAGGTGGTTAATTCGACAGAAGTGTTCAGGAATAATGTATTGTTATACTTCGCCGAGTCAATCATTGTGTATGCCTGCAGGATGGATGTGTATCCGCTTGTAAATTTTCCTTCGAGCACAGATTCTTTGGAAACATTAAGCTGCTCGTTGAACAATGCAGAGATCGGCGATACATCATGAAGCGTTATTCTGAAATCAGAATAATAGGATTTAGGACGATAAGTTTTTTGCTGATAATAGCTTCTTATTTCCTCTTCATTGTTTCGGATGTTAAGCGCAATTTCCCGCACCAGTGTCTGTATGTCTTTTGAAATATCGCTTAGCAGATAATTGCCGTTCATCTCGGCACTCACAAGGTTAGTCGTTACTGCTATGTTGCGTGTTTCCGTCGACCGGGAGGACAGCAGGTGAATGTTCTTTAGACTAAGAGCATTGTCTTTATATTCAACATAAAAGTCGGTCAGGTCGGCAACGCCGGTGAGGCTGTCAATATGTAGCCCTTTTGTATCGATATCAAGTTTAGAATGCAGTACCAGGTGGTCTTTGGTAAGTCCGAGGTTTTCCAGCTTCGCCGTGTCGAGCGTTGCTTTAATTTTTATTGCCTGTTGGTTTTGCCGCAAGTTAACGGTGCCTGTCGCTTCGAGTTGCAGATTAGGATCATTGATCTTTACGTAGCCGTTAAACAACTGTGAAGAAAACCGCGCGTTGGTAGTAATGTTCCGATATGCATAATTGCGTATACCGATAGCGTTGACCCGGCCATTTAAAACGAAGTCCGCTGTGCCCGCAGTGAGCCCCGAGCCCTTGACATTTCCACTGAGATTTACTTTTTGAAAGTTAACCGTGTCGCCCAGGTATGCGCCAAGTTTAAAATCATGAAGGGTTAGTTTTCCGCTGTATTGAGACCGATCGAAATCTTTCTCGTTAACTTTAAAGTTGATGTCCGAGCTTATGCGCCCCAGATCTCCGGAGAAGTCGCCGTTCGCAACGAAGTCGGTGGTATAACCGACAAATTCGCCATGAAGCATAACGTGGCCCATAGGGGTAAGCCGTTTGATGATATCATTCGTTAGCGCGAATGAGAGGTCATTGAAATCAAGATTGGAGTTTTTAAGTCGAAGTACAATGAATGTTTCGTCGATATCGGGAAGGCCTTCCATGTCGATAGATCCTGTAAGCAGTGTGTTGCCCATTGTCACCTCCATATCCCTGAAGCGGAAGTTGTTTATTCTTCCTTTCATCTTTCCTGATAAAGTAATTGGTTTTTTCAGGATGGCGGCGTCGTGTACAAACAGTGCCAGATCGGCAGGTTGAATGAACGTATTCCTGAACGTAGCATTGATGTTCACCTTTTCGATAAAATCATCCAATTCGCGCTGACGATTAAATGTGAAAAGAATACTGTCGGAGATGGTGCTTTCGCCAGCCTGCAGATCGAGGCCCGAAAACTCCATCGACTGCTGACTCAGCCTGAAGAAAGTCGAGAGATGTTTAATCGGAAATTTAGTTTGCTCGTCATGTGCAACAAGTGTATTCACATTGAACTGCGTGGTGTCGCCGAGGATCAGAAAGTTGTGGAGCTGTGCTTCATCAATCCTGACAAGAAACTGGTTGTAGTTAAATCCTTTTTTGATTGAATCCGCATCCTGGTTGATGTAAGCGAACGCGCTATTTTCCAGGAACGCTTCACCGATATTGACGATGGGTGGTTTACCGGATCCACTTCCACCGAACCGCTCATTTATCCTGTCGACGAAGACGTTGATATTGAGATTCCGGCTTGTATCGGTTTCGTTTATTTTAGTTACCAGTACGGCAGCCTCGTCAATGTGAATCCCGTCGATGTTGATATCGCGCTCTTCGACCAATTGGGACAATTCAAAATTCACGCGAATGCTTTCGGCTGCGATCATTTTGTTATTTTCCGGATCAAAGATCCTGACCCCGGTCAATTCCAGACGGTCGAACCACAAGAGCTGAAAGCTTTCGATGGTTGTGTTGAAACCTACAATTGAGGAGAACTGGCTTAAATATCGTTTAATGAAATATTCCTGGACGGCCGGTATTTGAAGCGCAAGAAACGCTGATATCACGAGAAACGCGATTCCCGTAAAACCATATGCTAAAACTTTTCGAATTCTATTTCTAACTTGCAAGTTCATTTGTTCTCACATGCAACCCGTCATCCTTGCCATTGAGTCTTCATGCGATGAAACCTCAGCTTCCGTTATACGAAACGGCAAGGTACTGAATAATATTATCGCCTCACAGGCAGTACATCAAAAATACGGCGGCGTTGTACCCGAGCTTGCATCGCGTGCGCACCAGCAAAATATTGTAGCTGTCGTGCAACAGGCAATGCAGCATGCCGACGTTAAATCGAAAGACTTAAACGCAATCGCTTTTACCCGCGGACCCGGCCTTGTCGGTTCGTTGCTTGTAGGCGTGTCATTCGCGAAAGGCCTTGCGCTGTCGATGGGCATCCCCTTGATCGAAGTAAACCACATGCAGGCACACGTACTCGCTCACTTTATCGCCGATCCAAAACCGCAGTTTCCTTTTCTTTGCCTTACCGTGAGTGGCGGTCATACACAAATCGTGCTAGTTCGCAGCTATCATGACATGGAGGTTATCGGTGAAACGCAGGACGATGCTGTCGGTGAGGCTTTCGACAAGGCCGCTAAGATGATGGGTCTGCCATATCCCGGTGGCCCGCTGATCGATCAATATGCTCAGTTGGGAAATGCATCCCGTTTCAAATTTCCGGATTCGCAAATGGCCGGCTTCGACTTTTCTTTCAGCGGTGTGAAGACTGCTTTCCTGTATTTTCTACGCGATGAGATGAAAAAGGATGAGGCATTTATAGAAAAGAATCTTTATGATATTTGTGCGAGTCTGCAACAGCACCTCATCAATATGTTGCTAAGCAGGCTTGAAAGAGCGAGCGCACACACCGGCATTAAACAAATTGCGATTGCCGGTGGTGTTTCGGCCAACTCAGGTTTACGAAAGCAGCTCCATTCGCTTGGTGCGCAAAAGGGTTGGGATGTCTTTATTCCGGCGTTTGAATATTGCACCGACAACGCAGCGATGATTGCCATTGCTGCACATTACAAATTCTTATCAAAAGTATTTACTACACTTGACGTAACACCATTGGCGCGCATGCCCATTTGATATGAAATCAATTTTTAAACCCGGCGACCATAAAGAATTTAAGCGAACCGTTAGCAGCCAGGACTTCGCACGTTTTAATGGGGAAGTGGTTCATCCTGTTTTCTCAACTTTTGGCCTGGCGCGCGACATGGAATGGACAACAAGGCAGTTTGTTTTGGAAATGCGCGACGAGGATGAGGAGGGGATTGGTACATTTGTGCACGTCGATCATCGGGGACCGGCATTTGAACACGAAGAAATTACTTTTCGCGGATCCGTGACAGAGGTAAAGGGACATGAACTAATTTGCAGTGTAGACGCCTTTGTTGGTGATCGTTTGATTGCGTCCGGTAAAACCGGTCAGAAGATTTTAAAGAAGGAAAAACTTGATAAGCTATTTTCGGTAAAATGACAAAACAAAGATTTTCGGATAATGTTAATATCAGGAACCGGCAGGCGTCGTTCGAGTATGAGTTGCTTGATAAATACATTTCCGGGATTGTGCTCACCGGGACAGAAATAAAATCGATCCGCGAAGGACAAGTGAACCTGCAGGATGGTTTTTGTTATCTGAATAATGGAGAAGTATTTGTAAAAGGAATTAATATTACGCCCTACGCGCAGGGCACACATTATAACCACGAGGCTACACGTGAGCGTAAGTTACTCCTGAAGAAAAGTGAAATCCGGAAACTGGAGGGTAAGGTCGAAGAAAAAGGATTGACTTTGATTCCAGTCCGGTTGTTTATTAACGACCGGGGATTTGCAAAGGTTGAAATTGCCCTGGCCCGTGGTAAAAAAATGTACGATAAGCGACAGAGTATAAAAGAGCGCGACGCAAAACGTGAGCTTGATAAAATGAAATTCTAATCTTCGGATGTTGGCTATGGAAATCATCGAACATGGTGTGTGTCGTTTAAGTGTTGTTTCCATCAGGACGGAGCCAACACACATGTCGGAGCAGGTTTCTCAGTTATTGTTTGGCGAAGAATATGAAGTGACACGAATTTCGGACGACAGGAAATGGCGACAGATCCGAACGACGTTCGATCATTACGAAGGCTGGATCGATGCCAGACAACACCACGGCATTACCAAAGAACACTATGAGTATATCAACCGTGCGGAATTCAAGATCAGCCTCGATGTAACGTCCAGCCTATTGTATAATAAAACTTCTTTGCCGATCGTGATTGGCAGTATCATCCCGATTTCGGGCTCCGAGTTATTCAGAATGGAAGAACAGTTCGCGTTTAATGGGGAATCCAAGTCTTTGGGAAACAAACGCGAGTTTGAGTTTCTGAAAACAATTGCCTTTCGTTATCTGAATGCGCCATATCAATGGGGTGGGAAAAGCCCGTTCGGAATTGATTGCTCCGGATTTGCCCAGATGGTTTTTAAAATTTGCGGCTATCGTTTACAAAGAGATGCCTGGCAGCAAGCATCGCAGGGAAAAGCTGTTGACTCGTTCGATGAACGAGTCCCCGGCGATCTGGCATTTTTCAGGAACGACCACGGTAAAATCGTTCATACCGGTATCGTACTTGCGGAAAACAAAATCATTCACGCGTCCGGCCGCGTCAGGATTGATACTTTAGACGCGAGAGGCATCCTCAACGCCGACACCCGACAGCATTCGCACGAGTTTGCCCATCTCCGGCGAATACTCGCTTAGCAGGATTTTCTGTTTCCAAATAATCGTTCCCTTTTTTTGCTGAAATTTTGGTTTTATATTAACCAAAGTTATGGCCTGTGTTCATTCCGGAGTTCGTGTGACCAGACCGTTATCTTACTCGTCGGCGGCCCGACATTTGACTGGTTCTAAGTTCAATAATTAATAGATGAATAGCAGGGTATTGGTACTTAATCAGGATTTCAGCCCACTGATGGTGTGCTCGGTGGAGCGCGCATTTATTCTCGTGTATTTGCAGAAAAGCGAGATGGTTCGGACGTCGAATGGGCATAAGCTTCATTCGATAACCCAAGCCTTCCCCATGCCTTCTGTGATTCGTCTAAACAGATATGTTAACGCCCCTTACAAGGGCGTTAATCTTACCCGACAGAATATCTTCAAACGCGACAATAACGAGTGTCAGTACTGCGGAACCAGAAAAGATCTTACAATCGATCACGTTGTGCCTCGTGCGCGTGGTGGAAAAGATAGCTGGACGAACCTGGTAACTGCCTGCAAACGCTGCAATGCCAAAAAAGGCAACGATACGCCGGAACAGGCCGGGATGCATTTGAAGAAAAAGCCCTATAAACCATCTTATTCAATTTTCCTTAAGGATCACCTGAACTCCTCGGGTGAATGGGACCCTTTTCTGCTCGACAACCACGCATAAACATGAATTCAAACGGATGCGCAGTTTAATTTGGATGGAAATATACCGATCGGTATAAAATCTGTTATCTTTGTGATGTGACAAAAGCAGCACGAACACGTCAGTTTATTATTGAAAAGACCGCGCCTATCTTCAATTGCAAGGGCTACGATGGCACATCGCTGTCGGATTTGACAGATGCAACAGGGTTATCAAAGGGAGCCATCTACGGAAATTTTCGCGATAAAGATGAGATTGCCAGCGAAGCATTTCTCTATGCGATTGAAAAGGTTCGTGCGACAGCAAGGCTAAAACTCGATGAATGTCTTTCTTATAAGGACCGACTTATCTCCCTGCTTGACTTTTATGCGGCATACGTCTTTAACCCACCAATAAAAGGTGGCTGTCCGTTACTCAACCATGCCGTTGAAATCGACGATCATCATCCGGAAATGAGGAAAGTCGTTGTGAAGGAGCTTCTGAGAACGATCAGTTTTATTACAGAACTGATTGGACTTGGAATAGAAGCCGGCGAGTTTAAGAAAGACACCGACGCCCGACGCATAGCCTACGTAATATTCTGTTCGATAGAAGGAGCGTTAATGTTTTCACGCGCTGAGAAGTCAATCGAACCGATGGACATAATTGTAAAGCATTGTAAAGATATTATTCAACAAATCAGCAAATGACGTATCCAAGAAGAGTTGTTGTAACCGGGTTGGGAGCGATTACGCCCCTGGGCAATTCAATCGAAACTTTCTGGCAGAATTTGACTGGCGGAAAAAGCGGTGCCGCTCCGATCACAAAATTTGACACGACAAAGTTCAAAACGAAATTTGCGTGTGAGGTTAAAGGTTTTGATCCATCGGATCATCTTGAAAAAAATGAAATTCGGAAAATGGATCCTTTCGTGCATTACGCGCTTGCATCGACTGCGGAAGCATTAAAGGATTCTGCCCTTCCGCTGGATTCAATAGACAAAACGCGCGTCGGTGTGATATGGGGTTCTGGTAATGGAGGATTTTCAACTTTTCAACAAGAGATGGTGGAATTTGGACGCGGTGACGGTACACCCAGGATTAATCCATACTTCATTCCCAAGGTGATTGTTGACATCGCTTCAGGCTGGATTTCCATCAAATATGGATTTATGGGCCCCAACTTCACAACGGTTTCGGCATGCGCTACATCAACAACCGCGATCATCGACGCAATGAACTACATCCGCTGGAACAAAGCGGACGTCTTTATCACGGGCGGGTCGGAAGCGGCGGTAAATGAGGCTGGGATTGGTGGTTTCGGCGCGATGAAGGCATTGTCAACGCGCAACGATGATCCCGCTCGCGCATCACGCCCTTTTGATGTGGACCGTGACGGATTTGTAATGGGAGAGGGCGCGGGGGCGCTCGTACTTGAAGAATTTGAGCACGCGAAACGTCGCGGCGCTAAGATCTACGCCGAAGTTGCTGGTGGAGGAATGTCAGCCGATGCGTATCATCTCACTGCAACTCATCCACACGGACTGGGTGCGGCACTCGGCATGAAATGGGCGCTCGAAGATGCAGGTCTTTCGATTCATGAGGTCGACTACCTCAACCCGCATGCTACGTCTACACCGCTAGGCGATGTAAGTGAAATGAAGGCTGTGGTTAACTTTTTTGGAGAGAAACCTGATCATCTTCATATCAGCGCAACAAAGTCGGCGATAGGCCATTTACTGGGAGCTGCTGGCGCAGTTGAAGCCATCATCGCGATAAAGGCAATTGAGACAAGTGTGATTCCACCTACGATAAATACACAGAACATTGACCCTGAATTGCCGGCCGGACTCAACATTGTTACCGGCACTTCTTTGGAGAAGGAGGTTAACGTTGCATTAAGCAATACTTTCGGATTCGGGGGTCACAACGCGAGCGCCGTGTTCCGAAAAGTGAGGCAATAAAAAATGGATACCTGTTCGGGTATCCATTTTCTTTAGTTTTTGGCTATTACTCGTCTTCCGCGAAAACAATTTCATCGCGAATCTCAAGCTTGGAAACGTAATGCTGCGGTTGTTGGTCTTTTAGTGGCTTCCATTTTTCAGGATACTCTATCTTAACCGGTTGGTTGAGCAACTTTGATTTCAGTTCATCAAAACTAATATGCCGCCGGTTTTTCTGGTCAAGGTAAAATATTTCAGAACGATCCTGGAGCTTCACAACAAGATCCTTCAACGCTGTCTCATAGACTTCTGCCACCACGCCATGATCAGTCACAACGGTTTGTTCCGCCTGAAGGCGTTCCGGGCTCCA
>Ga0196965_1000168_pt1 | contig 46932 bp, 47 predicted proteins | sample S1_20metaG_FD_148668 | JGI IMG/M metagenome (GOLD analysis project Ga0196965, IMG submission 148668) | Soil microbial communities from Anza Borrego desert, Southern California, United States - S1_20 | ecosystem: Environmental > Terrestrial > Soil > Desert | place: USA: California | collected...
GATTCAAAGCTACAACAGAGGCGATATATTTTATTAAATAGATATTATCCCAAAATGTAGCTAATAAATAATCATATGCCGAACAAATGTCTTGGATAATCAAGCTTATTTTATAAATATATATATCAATGTAATTAGAAATTTTATTTTATTATAAAGTTTATGTGTTTTCTAGTGACTAGCAAACTTATCAGTAAAGATAAAAATCATTTATTAATTAAATATGTTTAAAAGTGCCTAAAAATATAGAAACATTGAGTCCAGTGCCTAAAAAAATATCTAAAAATGACACTATCGTTCTGAATGATGATAGCACACAGACAGCTAAAAGCATTAATCCTGAAAAGAAGTATAGTGTCAAAAGCAACTCTCAGAAAAGATTAAGAAAGAATCAAGTTAGCAGAATATCTGGTAAAATAGATAAAGAAAGTAACGCCATTAATATCGATAGGAAACCTGTGAAGGAACAATTTTCAATTGACAGGATCAATCTCAAAATCATTGATGAGTTGATAAGCAATGGAGATATAAAGAGTTCAGAAATTTCGGAAAAGCTAAAGATTCCACTTTCCACGATTCAAAGAAGAAGAACTAGAATAGAAAAATCTATTTTAAAGAAAAAGTATCAAATGGATCTGACGCAATTAGGTTATAGAACAGCCCAAATATTCGTAGATATTCAAAAAGGAAAAGCTAAAGAAACCGGAGAGGAGCTAATCAAGAAATACAATAGAAATATTGTTAGTGCATCTACACGGATTAACTCATCAAACAACTTGTGTCTTGAAGTAGTATACAACGGATCTGATGAATTACATTATTTACTTGAAGAAATAAAATCAATACCATTGGCTGATAAAGTGGATTGGTCAGAACAGGTGATGATGATAGGCGATAATATGTCATCAATAATAAAAAACACTTTAACCGATAGGCTCAAACAGTTGCAATCCGCAAATTTATGAACATTCTATACAATGAAAGCAAAATTGTTTAAGTGACGGCGCGGTACTGTTTGAATTCTTACGCCTTTTCATTAAATATGTATATTAAATCATCTAGTCTTTAAATAATCAATGTACAAGGCAGTGCGGTACTTTTTTATAGTTTTATAATATAACAACTTTTTATCTTTTTCATCTAAAACTTATTGTCTATAAATGTAATGGATCATCAATGCACAACGTTATCAAAGTAAAATCAAAATTTAAAACATTGTCGTCATTTTAACGTTATATCACTTAATAGACGTTAGTTATCATATTTGTGTATTCTAGGATGCAGAAAACTAAAACGGATTTAACAAATGAATCACTATGTCAAAATATAATCGGATATGAAATAAATTGCCAAGGCAGCAAAGGAAGTTGGTAAACGGGAAAAGGTTCTATTACAAATCTATTAAACCTTAATGATGAGTACAAAAAAATTCCTTCTAACGGCAATAATAATAAACTTGGAAATGACGTGACATCCGAAAAAAATTTATCCAGTGTGGCATTACACTCCATTAATAATAGCATAATTGAACCCTGATCAAGCAATGGAGGTATAAAGATAATAAGCATCAAAGTAATAGCAATCCAATAGTCTGATTGTTGAGCGAAAGAAAAAAAGAAAATATCGACAAAAATTAATGGTCCACGATTCATAGCCTAGAAGGCAGTCATAAGTAATTTCTGATCAATTGGTAACAAATAATAATAATAATAATATCCATTAAACAGTATTAACTAAATTCAATTAGACAAGCGTATAGAAAAATTATTCAAGACGGCCAAGTGAAAATTGAATTAATCAATTTTTATCCAAAGGCATAATAGGTTATAATGCGCATTTTATCTAATTGGTGAAACGACACTTGTTGCTTTATTTTGTTATCCGAATGAGAAGGGGAAATTAATCCAAGGTCAACAAGAAATGAGTGATACAAATAATACAATTGCAAGCGAAGAAGTACAATCGAAAGAGTCTAGAACGCCTTCTATAGCCTACTTAAAATTTCCGTTTACACTGAAAGGAGATCAACTTGCTGCAGTAGAATCATGGGTAGATAACGACTACCGAGGTACGATACTGTATAGCACAGGTACTGGCAAAACAGAGATTGCATTTGAATGTGCAAGAAGGTTTATGGTGAACTACAATCGCTTTTTTAAGACTCCCAGTATATCCTTGAAAGGATCATCTGATGAACCCGATGTGTCCTCATCAAAAACTAATGGCATTGAAAATGCTAAAAGATTCAATCAGGATAATTTAAATAGAGATGGACAAACGAACCAAATTAGTTTTTCATTCTTTAATATATTGATCCTGGTTCCAAGAATTTCACTAATAAACCAAACTATCAATAGATTAATTTTATATGGTATTCCAGAAGATAAAATTGGAGCCTATTTCGGAGAACGCAAAGAGAAAAGGGAAATCATTGTCAGTACTTACAACAGCGTAATAAGGCATCCAATTTTAATAAAACGTTCTAGTATGGTAATTTTAGACGAGGTTCACTTAATTAGAGATTCGTCTAAATCCTTTGTGAGGCTATTTGACTATGTAATAGAAGATTCAAAAAAAGGGATCTTAGGTTTAACAGCTACGTTAGATGAAACCGATTATAAAAACAGCACTATTTTAGCAGTGATACCCCCGGTAATTAAATACCCGATCAAAATGGCGGTGAAGGATAACAGACTTGCCAAACCAGTTATTATTCCTGTTAAGGTTTCCTTAACAGACAAAGAAAAGGAAGAATATGAAATTGCTACTACAAAGATAAAGAATATTTCAAATCGCTTCAAACGTTTTGATGCAAATTCGATGACCAATTTATTGAAAAAAGGTGGTTTTGCAAGTGGGATGGCAAAAGCATGGTTTTCGAACGTTAGAAAACGAAAATTATTGCTAAGTTATGCTGACAATAAGTTGTTGGCAGCATCTAATATCATTCAAAACAAATTTCCTGATGAAAAAGTAATGATATTCAGTGAGACGATAGAATCAATTAATAAATTAAAAGAAATACTTCTAGAAAGAGGAATTGAATCAAAAATTATAGACGCTAAAGTGCGGGCAACAGAAAGGCAAAGGATTCTCAAAAATTGGGGAGTTACATTTAATGTGCTTTTGTCAGTACATACGTTAGAAATAGGTTACGATGTACCTCAAGTAAGAATCGAAATTATACTAGCTACTACATCAAATATAAATCAAATTGTCCAGAGAATTGGCAGAGTATTGAGGAAATATGAGGGTAAAAGCATCGCTCTAATTTATGTCATATATGTTCCTGACACTAAAGACGATAATGTGATCGACACAGTTGCAAAGGCTATATCTCCGAAAGAGGAAGTAAGCGATCATCCAGGGCATATACGATTAGGACGGGCCAGAAAAATTATCGATACAGCAGATGTTGTAAAAGATATTCACCCTAGCGATATTGTTGAAATGCAGAAAAATAAGAAAAAAACTCAAACGCGAGAAAAGAAAAAAAATTCTGATATTTTAAATAACAAAGCAATAAGATTGGTGAAAAACAGGACGAGTGACGACCAGCAAGTCAAGAGGATCAACAAAGCATTTCAAATAGTTGAACACAGTCTTAAGGAAAATTCTCTAATTACAGAAGAAGCAGACTTAAATTGCCCTAAAAATGATAACAATTACACTGGTCGTTCGGTATCAAATCTAAAAAGAGAATCAAGAGTGTTTAAAGTCAGAAGCACAGTTGATAAAAATAAGATTTACATGGTTGACCTAGAGAATATGAGTTGCACCTGTGCAGATTACTCATTTCGCCATCTAAAATGTAAGCATATTCTAGCAACTGAATTTACGATTATTGAAAATTAAGCCGTTCTATTCATTAGAAAGATATATAAGTCATTATTAGAATTTGTAGACGTTACTTTCTCAAGGTGCATTAGTATTAACTACAAGTCGATCAGTCTTTATGTAAAATGTTAATAATTTGATGTTAATAATTGATTCAAATAAAGTGTCTATCCACGCATTAATCTGTTATTCTATGGCATTCACAACTATAAACATGTCTATATTTGCCATTTTTAGGGTCTACTATGAGATTATTCTCCACATCTTCAACTTAGTATTCGATTATATACAGAGGAATAATCCAAACTACAGCAGTTCGAAAATCATTAGTATAAAGGAATAGAAAATATATGAAGATTGCAAGGGGCGACAGCGATAGAGATAACAATAGCTCAAATGGAAAAAAGATAACAATGAAAGCCGTTATTTTACATCCAATGCCGACAGATTGTGCTAAAGGTGTTACTACGTCAAACCTGGTTTCAACAATCTCAAATATAATGTCAATACATAGTGGTCTAACGAAAAAGTATCTTTTTTTATATGATCGAATACACTTTCATAATGATTAATGGAAAGGAGCACTTATTCACTATTTCAAATGCTGGGATCGATCTTCTGAGTCAAATTGAGTTAATGAAGTCATCAGAGCTTTTGGATACAAGTCAGATATTTCTTCAGATAAGCGAATAAATAATCATTGATAGATAGAGTCCTTATCCAATCAGTAGTTTCTAACCTAACCTTTTGTGTGAATCCACCGTAAATATTGACTGAGAAAATATACGGCTAACGTAATTTCAGATAAACTAATTCGTCAAATAAGGAAAGATCATTAAGGGTAAAGATATCTATAATTAAATAAACAGATTTTTTATCAAGCCCAATTTATCGGTATCTGCATATATCGAAAAAATAGTATCAGAATGCTTTTTTGTCGTATCTGGCTGAGTAGTCACAATCTTGTTATATTGAGTCTAAGTGTTAAAACATATCAAATTAGCAATAGTTATCAAATAGTAATTTGATAGTTCTATGAATGAATAGCTATTATTGTTACTCTTGAGAAGCAATTAATCATCAAAATAATTATATAGCTCACTATTTACAAAACTTTGAATGCCTAATTCAACGGCTTCAATTCTAGTATTAGATGATGAAATAGAACTGGCTGACTTTCTTAAAGCTTTCTTCAAGAATTAGGATTTAATGTAATTTCTTTTACTGACTCGATTATGTCTTTAAAACATATAGGCGAAAATAAAAAAACACTTTCACTGCTGCTAACTGACCTGAGTAGGCCAAAAATGTCAGGTCTTGATTCGGCGATAGAAGTAGAATTGACCATAAAACGAAAGTGATCCTTATAACGCCTTTTGTGATAGAAGATCTAATTCATTACTATAAATGTATGGTTAGAAAGATTGATGGCGTAATACAAAAACCAGTCAGACATTCTAGTCTAAAGGAACCGATCGAAGAAACACTTTGTATGCCTGTATAAATATAATAACGATACTCAAACTTTTATCTCCTAGCATTTTCAGGCTGTGTGAATAATTGTAATTGTGTGGCTATCGACATGAATTGGTTAAAGTATAATAGCAAATTTGAAGTGGATGTAATATCTAAGTTTTTAAATATCTTCGAAATTGATTTAACAAATCTCTGAATTTTCTCTTTTCTTTTTGTTTAGTTCAAAATCTCGTTCATACTATCAATCCTTTCTATAGAACAAGATATAATATAGAAAAAATAAAAAATGAATTCATAACGATATTAGTAATCTTAATTATAACAATAACAAATCTAAAATCGCTATCACATAAATTAACAACACCTGAATAAGTTTAGCAGAGGTTCCATTGTCCGGAAGTTTACTGAATAGTTTTAAAAGATATAGTATTTGTCATCTTCATTTATATCAATTATATTTAACTTTTCTTAAATAAAGAGTATTAAATTGAAGGGAATTTTGTTTGACATGGATGGCGTGTTAATAGATGCGATGCCTTTTCATGCAGAGGCTTTTCAAATAGCATTTAGAGAAATAGCTAAAATTGATATAGATAAGAAAGATGTTTTTCTGTTAGAAGGAATGCCGGGACATGAATTGGTTAAAGAGATTTTCAAAAAAATGAAAATAAGTGTGCCTGAGGAAAGTGTTATAGAATCCATAAGTGAACGGAAAAAAAGTCTATTCAAGTTGAAAGAAAAAGCTAGACCTTTTGAAGGCGTAAAAGAACTATTAGAATCATTAAATGATAGAGAATGTATAAAGGCTGTCGTAAGCGGCGCCTCAGAAAACGAGGTAAATTCGCTATTAAAAAAGAACGGTATTTTAGATAGTTTCGATCTTGTAATTTCTGGGGAAGATCTGACAGAAGGAAAACCAAGTCCAGAGCCTTTTGTTACTGCATTAAAGAAGTTAGGACTTAAACCAGAAGAAGCATTAGTTGTAGAAAATTCACCCCTAGGAGTTAACTCTGCTGTAAAAGCAGATATCCCATTTATAGTCACCCTGAACAATACCCCTGTAACTTTAGATGAATTTCAAAATTTGCCTAAAGACAAAGAAGAGCTGGCAAAGGTATTATTTAAGGATACAAATGCTGCAACAAATTACATCATCGACTGGTGTTGTAGCTCTTAATATAAAGAAAGGGAGGGCTAAATTCTAGGCTACTGCTTCCTTAGCCATATCTGTACATACAGTAAGATGAGCCTTTTCTTGTCTTAGTATCGACCTTACGGTACTGCGAAGTTTTCTGTTATCAAATTTTTTAGAAATGGTCTCAAGCACTTCATAGTGACTTACTTCTCCCCCCTCTGCAAGGCATAGAAATTCTAAAGCTTCAGATTTGTCAGGCTCTTCACCTAAATATGTTTTCATTATCTTGGTCGCTTTTTTTTCTGTCTCTTTTGCTGTTTCTTCAATGGTTTTCATATCAATCTTTAATTCTTCATCTTGCGATAATTGCTTTACAACTTCTAAAAGTTTCTCTTCATGAGAATTAGCTTCTTCCTGTACTTCTTTTACTTCATCTATATCACCTGCATCTAGCAATTTCATCGATATCAATTCGTCAACGGCCTTTTGAGCTGCTCGTTCTAGACCTAATACTTCGCCTAGTTTCTTTTCCAAATTCTTTATGTCAGCTTTTGTCGAATCCAATTTCTTTGAGTTAGACATTCAGGGGGTCTTGTGTACAATGATTTAAATTAATAATAACTTTGAGATGAATGTAGTATTATAACATCAAAGTTCCATTTATCCTGAAAAGGGAATAGATATTAATGATGAATGACCAATAAATTGCGGGATATTAGCAAGGTAACTTTCGCGGATATTGTCCATTCATGTTTTTATGTCTTCAATGTCTTGAAGATCATCATAATCTCAAAATAATAAAACAATCAAAATTGTACCGATCTTGTCAAGTAAACTATAAGGTAAATTTCAATGGAACCGTTTACATCTTTGAATATGTAAATAACTAGTGGAGCCAAAAGATCGTATTTTAATATATAGATAGAGTCTGGATGTTATCTCGGTTGTCTCTTTAATAAAAGACGGTTGACCGTTAACATAGTTTATTGAACCCCACATGGTAAATAAAAAATGAAAAGAGTTGAAATAGTAATGAATGAACAAAGAGTGTTTGACAAAGTATCAGAATTCTTACGCAATGAATTTACTTCTAGGAAGGCAACCTGTGTAGTAATCGGATTAAGTGGTGGCATAGATTCTTCAGTGGCTGCATACGTAGCGGCAAAAGCTCTAGGCCCAAAAAAAGTTCTTGGTTTATTACTCCCAGATTATTCAGTCACCCCCAAAATTGATGTAAAACATGGATTGGAAATATCAACACTCTTAGATATTAACCACAAAGTAATTGAGATAGGAAAAGGAAAAAAAATGTTATTAAAAGGCTTTCCAAATGACAAATTGGCTAGAGGAAATTTTTTGGTTAGACTCAGAATGGCAATTTTATACTATTTTGCGGCTGTAAAGGGTGGAATCGTGCTAGGGACTGCCGATAAAAGTGAGTTGCAATTAGGCTATTTTACTAAATATGGAGATGGTGGAGCAGATATTTTTCCCATTGCTGATTTATACAAAACAGAAGTAAGGCAATTTGCAAAGTATCTCGGGGTTCCCGATGCAATAATAAAAAAGAAAAGTAGTGCTAGAATATGGAGAGGTCAAACAGCTGAAGGAGAAATAGGAGTAAGTTATGAGAAAATAGATACCATCCTAAAAAACATTGATTACGACAAGATATCTGATTCTTCAAAGCTTCCGATTATCAAAGGAGTTGATAAAAAGGATGTTAAATCGGTGATTGAGTGGATTCTAAGCAATCGTCATAAGCATGAAAATCCAGTACCAATATGCAAGATATCATAAACGTATTAAAAGCCGATAGTTGAAATATAGAACTAGTATTAATCTTTTATATTGTTCTATTTTTAGTAGCAACAAAGCAAGAAAAAAAGATATCCACACGATTACAATAATTGTGTCATCAATGTTCTTATATGCTCTCTTTACATTCCTTTAGATACAAGAGAGCTTATGAGTTGAACCTCATAGAGAAATGAAAATATCAAAAGGTCTACTCTAAATGCCTTATTAAATAGATTCTGACCATATGGTTGTTAAAAGATTAAAAGCATCCATCAAAACTACTATCGCAATTGATTTACGCATATGATTTTATGTTTAATCAGTTGATCAACCGATTATGCAGTGAATTTTTCTAAAATCTGCTGATCTTCCGGAACCTTGAAATCCGTTGGCTATCCATCTCAACTCAGTATAGACACCGCCAAATTTCAATTTATTTTGAAATATTTGTGAATCACATATTAAGTAGAAATTTTATTGCTCTTCAATCAGAATTAATTGGCCATTAATTTCAATGGCAAGACTCTGTTGCTTTAATTTATTACGTATTTCTTTGGCTTGGTCAATGACTTTATTCTCATTTATTCTCTTAGTATGTACCTCTGCTCTAACATACTTTGCAGGCTCTATTTTTTTTTCAAAGTAACCATCAAACTCTATTAATGACATCCCCTCAAATTCTCTTGATAAGCCGCCGATGACTTCTAAATAACCTTCCACTCTAGGCAAATAAAATTTTATAGAATTTTTTAATCTGCTGATCTTAACCTTACTTGGCTTTGGTTTTACTACCATAACTCTATTGGATAATTGGAGAAATTGTCATATAAATATTGAAGCAGTTATCAGTTTAGATTTATACTAAGACATCCAGTCTATGATATGTTTCCAGTAAATCGAAACATTCCTATTTTTAATAGAATAAAAATCCTGATAATTTTTTATAGCATCTATATAAAGGTGTTGACTTTTGAAAGAGGCTAATTATTTATACATGGTCAATTCAACCAATATTTGCTTTTAGATCCATGCTATATACGTAATCAAATAAGACAATTCCTTTCGCTAGAACGAAGTATGTAATTAGAATATAAAACCATGTTTATGTTTTGTCCAATACGGTTTTGGATTGCCTTTGTGTATACAATAAATTATAAAGTCAAATGGCGATAATAACTAAAATGTCACTTAAAGGCAAGGTCGTTGTAGTCACAGGCTCTAGCAAGGGTATAGGTTTTGAAATTGCAAAAGAATTTTCGGAAAAAAAGAAAGCCCATGTTGTCGTATGTTCCAGATCATTAGAACGTTCAGTGATGGCAGCTAGTAAGATAAACGGTTCTACCTTAGCACTTGAGCTTGATGTAACCTCTGAATCTAGTATAAACAAATTTATTGATTGTATAATGAAAAAATATAATAGAATTGATATATTAGTAAATAATTCTGGATATCCCTTTGATAAAAGTATTTGGGATAAGAAACTACACGAAGGAACGACTGAGGAGCTTCTGAAAATTCTTGATGTTGATTTGGTTGGCGCAGTTAGACTTTCAAGAGCTGTCATCCCGGTTATGTTAAAGCATGATAATAATGAATCTGGTCAAAGCATTATAACAAATAGGAATAAACTAGAAACTATTGGATTAGACTATGAAGAAGGAGAAGCAGAACAATCGTCAGATATTGCAATTGCCATCGCCGATCAAAAAGTCTATGATAGACCACGTAATGGTGGTGTAATTATTACAATTTCGTCCACACCCGCACTTTCAGGACGCCGAGGTGGATTTCCTTATACAATAGCAAAAGCCGGAAATATTTCATTAACCAAATGTATCGCAAAAGAGTATGGAGATCAAAATATACGTGCTTATAGTTTGGCTCTTGGGAACATAGCAACAAAGGCAACCTATGAAGCTATTACAGAAGCAGTGAGGACAGAAGCAGCCCAGGAGGCGCCTATGAAACGATGGGGCAATCCACTAGAAGTAGCTAAAGTTGCGACTTGTATCGCAGACGATAATTTCTCATATGCGACAGGTAATACTATTGTTGTTGACGGAGGTACGGTCATTTTATAATAACTTCAATTTTGAGATTTAGAATCCATATTAAGTATCGATATATAACCCGACGGTTGTCTTCTAGCCCTGGGATCTATTTATTTCATTATATTAAAAGCGATATTTTCTTTTTTAAACAAGTCTATCAATGTTATGGATTTCTCTTTGTTTTCAAGTTCTAGACTCAAGTAAACTCCAGCAGTTCCTGCAGGAACATTTGTACTCAATCTATCGTGCTCAACCTCAACAATATTAATATTGGCCTTGGTAATCTCATCTACAATCTTTTTTAATGCACCTGGTTTATCAGGTAGATCTACAAAGATCTTTAGCAACCTTCCTGTTTGCATGAGACCTTTTGAAACAATTTGTCCAAGCAAATACATATCAACATTTCCTCCCGAAACGATTGAGACTATGTTCTTATCTTTCTTCTGAATCTTGGGTAAAGAAATAAGATAGGCTAAAGAGGCAGCACCGGCAGCTTCAGCGACTATTTTTGATCTCTCCATCAGTAAGAACATAGTCTTGACAATCGACGAATCATCTACCAATACAATTTCATCAACATATTTCTTTACAAGATCAAAAGTCAAATCACCGGGTGTTTTTATTGAAATCCCATCTGCAATTGTATGTCCCGATCTAACCTTTAATATTTTCCCCTTGTTAATCGATTCTTTCAGAGTAGGAAAAGATGATGATTCAACTCCTATGACCTTGACTCTTGGTTTATATGATTTTAAAGCTATCGCAATTCCTGATATTAATCCTCCCCCTCCAACAGGGACGTATACCTCATCGACATCTGCAAGATCCTCTAGAATTTCTAATCCAATGGTGCCTTGACCAGATATGATTTCGGCATCATTAAATGCTGGAATAACGGTTCTATTCTCTTTTTTTGCATGTTCTTCTACATACTCGGCTGATTCGTCATAATTATTACCCTCAAGTATTACTTCAGCCCCATAAGATCTAGTGGCCAGAATCTTACTTGGAGAAGCATTTTTGGGCATGACAATTACACTAGATATTTTTTGAATTGATGATGCAAAAGCGACAGCCTGTGCATGATTTCCTGCTGATGCTGCTATAACACCTTGTTTCTTTAGGTCATGGGGTAAGTTATTTATTTTTAACATGGCTCCCCTAACTTTAAATGAGCCTGTTTTTTGCAAGCATTCAAGTTTTAAATAAAGATTATTTTGGGTAATTTGTGAAAACGTTGCAGATCTTATAAGATCGGTCCGCCGAATGTTTAACTTGGAAAGTTGTTTTTGAGCCTCAATTATCTTTGTTACATCTATTAAAGAAATTTCTTATCTTAAAACAAAGGGAGTTGGATTTATTTAAGTTTGTCTGCATAAGAAACAGGTCCAGATTCAGAATTTATAATGAATAGTTTGTCTTAAAGAAACAAAAAAATAGATTATGGTCCTGCAGACGTAGGGGTTCTACTGTTGCCAGTGAGATTGTCGTATGTAGATGTTTGCATTATCATTTCTTTGGCTTGTTTTATTAGTTCGTTTGCATCACCGGTTACGGACCAGTGTAAAAACAATACCTTTGGTGTTTCACCTAGTAAGTGATGATGTAAGGATGTTTCAGTCCAGTTGTATTTCTGCATAACATCTCTCACAGGAACCACTTCAGAGTCAAGCAAAGCAAATTCGCCGAATGCAGCTTTCATATTCTCGGTATTGTTACCGCCACCTGCACTAGTACCATTTCCCATAAACATATTAGTATTATTTAATACTGCGGGGACCATTTCAATATAATGACCAATTCCTGAAAAGTTATTCATTACTAATCCATCTGCTCTTGTAATTGCAGGTGCTTGTCTGTATACTACCACATCACACAGATTATAATCTGGGACGGCTTTTCCTTTTACCTCTCCAGCTAAAGCGGCACACTTTTCAGGATCATTTGCAGGTTTACTTTTTTCATTAAAAGTAAAAAGTTGTCCTACTTGTGCTTTACTACTATTTCCTGCTGGAGGTGTGGAAGTACTCTGATTAGTTGCTGATTGGGATTGAGCATTGGTATTTTGGATTGAACTATTGCTAATTACGGGTATGACCATCATTGTAATGGCAAAAACGCCAACGAGCATCAATTTCGTGAGATAATTCATTACAATATTATGAAAAACAAAGGTTTTATAGTACATTAATATGATAAATTTTTTATTTGATGAGAAATCAATGGCTAATTATCAAAGTCATTCAAAGATGGTAAATGATTTTAATTTTGATAAAGAATTCCATTACAAAAATTAGAGGCCCAAATTTTACAGCAATAATTGTGTAGATAAATACGATGTTAAATAAAGTTGGTTATGTGGGGTATAACCATCTTATTAATGCGTCTTGCAGACTACCTACATGGTCGAAAGGATGACAAATCTTGTAAAATTTGCAATTTTGTAGCGAAAGATAAAGCAGAATTAGAAAATCACTACGATCAAAAACATCCTATCTGAAGTTTAAATTCTACAATATAGAGGAGATACATATACACATTACAAATTTTAAATTAACTTAATAAAGATAACTATAATAGTTTTGCGAGAATTTTTTCGCATATCTTAAATATATTAGAAGTTGAAATGTATCAATCTCAGATATCATTATATTTGAAATCACGGTATAAAATACGGTAAATTCTTACCAATAAAATTGATAACAGGTATTATGATAATAAGCATAGACTAAATACCCTATAGTTATAAAAAAAAGTCATTAAGATTAAGAATTGTTACTCTAATGATATTGGCACGTATAAGATAGAAATAAAGAAAAAAATGTTTAGATGTAAAGAGATTGATACCAATGCTAAAAATACAAACGGATTTTAGTTGACAAAAATTTTCTAAAGGCGAATCAAATTTATTGTATTAGTACATGCTTGCAGTTTGCAAAAATATAAAGCAAAAGGCTAAATTTTTTTAACAAAGTAGAAAAGAAGGGGATTCAATAGGTAAGAAATGATTATCAATCTGCATGCCAAGAACTCAATACTTCCCTATAGTATCAAATAGATATCAAGAATTATAAAAAATAAATGAGTGCTCTACCACATTATAGTTAGATGGCAATTTAAAGTGATTAAAGAAGTACTGATTTATAGTCTTAATCAATAGATACAATGCTCATAATACTTACCAGCAGTTACGAATGGCGGTTTACAAAATCAAAGAATGGCAATATTTTTTATTAGTTTTTCTTTGATAACAAAAATTGGGCTACGGATGTCATTTTCATCATACAAAATTATATCTCTTTCTCTCATCCATTTAACAGCAGGGGTAAAATTTTCTAATACTTCATTCTTAAAAAGGGCAGAATTCTGGGATTGGACTGATTGTTGGAGTTGCAATTCTAACTTTTCATGCAACTCTTGTAGCGAATTAAAAGTATTATTTCGTTGAGGCTCCTTACTAACAATAAAGTAAATATGAGAAAGAATTTTTTTGATTGCCTCAATCTGTTCCATTTTTCCCTAAATCCCTCTGTTAGTAATATGTATATTATTGATTATCAGGTAGCACAATTTCAATCCAAATATACAAATAGAGGTAACTATAGTTAAAAACTGATATAATTTCTGGCAAATATTAATGTTACTTTTAATGATATAGAAATTGTCTGATTTGATCACACAAGGAAAATTTGTTATATCAGTTCCAGATTCTTGTACCTCCGTTATTTTCACATTTAATATTGGCACCAATATAGTAGATAGATTTTTTGATGTACTGATAGAATAATCTTCGAACATATCAATATTCATCTAGGTGTCTATATTAGGGGTAACACTACAGCTTTTGACCTGTAGTATTTTACCCGTAACCTTATAATCGACTAAAGTCACTTTTTTTGTTATTCCATTGAAAACAAAAGGCAAGAAAAAAAAGGCAGTTGAGAACTTCATAGAATCTATTGTAGGTTCTTTGTCATTTGTTTAAGGTCAGAGTCTAGACCAGGCGAAAATTCCTGAGGTGATTCGGGCATACTTGGAATTTCTGCTCCTTCAGGGAATCCATCTATCACTTCTAGGGTGCCACCATCATCAAACGGAGAATCACCCTTAAATATTTTGTCTAGCAACGAAGGTTCACCACTATTTGAAAATGTCCACATTATATTGTGTAAATTTTTGCTTTCCAGATCTCGGACTTCTGGCATATTTGTAGTATCTATTCTCGGAACAGGTAAAGATTTACCCCAATTGACTCCCAACGTTTCCAAAGCTTTTGCAAACACTTTCTCATGTACTAAATCTCTTACTATTAAATAAGATACTGTTGATCTAAAGGCCTTGTTATCAGACATTTCATACAGCCTACACTTTTGTAATCGTCCTGTGGCTTCTAACATCAAGTTATAAAGCATATTTAAAACAAGGTTTCCACTATCATACACATAAGAGGCAGTCCAAGGATTTCCGGCTGCATCGACAGGACGAGCACTTTCGGCTGCAACCAAGAAGTGATGAATATTGGGGGACTCTAAAGCAATAGATAAAGGCAATTCGTTTGGTTGTTCGGACTTGATTGAAGAGCCCTCTAAAAGAATGTTTATTGTATTTGTAATTTGCTCCACATGTCCCATTTCTTCAGCTGCCATACTTCTAAGAAGATCTTGATATGGTTTTGCATCTCCCCTAAAATTCATATTTTGAAAGAAATACTGCATCATAGTACGCATTTCACCAAATTGACCACCTAATCCCTCTTGCAACGCCTGAGCAGCCTTAGGATCTGGTTTATCTGCAGGCGGAATTGGATGAGGCAATCTTTTTACTGATAAGAACATAATGGATTTTGATTATCATATTATATATCCAACTACTATTTTTTCATAGGAAAGGGATATAACTCATCTTAAGACTGATCAAAAAGATAGAGGTAAAGAAAGAGAGTATATACACAATAATTTACTAGCCCGAATCTTCACCTAAATCAAATAAATCAAAGTATTCTAACATACAAGTAGATGTAGCGTTTTGGATAAACATTCCATTAAATGGGTAAATCATATTTTGGTTTCCTTTATTTAAAAAATTATCTCATATCAAGGAAATTAATGGTGATGTTTTTCTGCTTAAGTATAGATAGTTATATAATATGTTAAACATTTTGAGACATGACAAACCAAAATGATAGAGAGTTTGAAGAAGGCGCAGCGGGTACCAATAAGGAGAGAAAAAGTGATCCGCTAAAGGAATATTCTGATAAAGAACCTATGACTCCTGCAAAAATTAACGCTGGTGAACCTACGGCAGTAAAAAGAGATCCTAATGACCAAGAGATTGTGTCCGATGGTCAAACCGGAACAGATAGCCCCCAAGCACAAGAAGAATATCGCAAGAAAGGAATGACGAAGGTCTAATACCTTCGACATTTCAAACAATCTTTATATTTTAGTATAATCAGTAGATAGAAATCGACCCTGTCGCTTTCAGGGTGGTGACCTTACACACGAACATTAAGCAAAATTTTCTTATTTAAAGCTCTGAGTTATCGACTATTGCTACTTAAAGGTAAAGGTACCATCTTTTTATCCTTTGTTACCTAATTAAGTTCAATGAGCAAAAATAGTTCAGACGAATCTAATAAGGCTGACAAGGACTTAGAGTCTTCTCAGGAGAACCAAAACGACGTTGGAGATGCAGGATCAAATCCGGAAACATCAGGCCCAACGGATAAGGTTAGAGAAGAGGCTTTTGAAGATGCAGATACTGAAGATAAATCAAGTGAACCAGCCTAATTTTTTTATATGTATTTAATTCTTATCGATTAGTATAACGGCATCATTTTATCGTTAATGTAATTATTTGCATAGTGATATATATCAATCCACTATTTTTGCTACTGTTCTGTCAAAAAATGATTTAGTATATATCCTGTTTTATGATAAAATAATTTGCACTGTTTGGATTTTGTATTTGCTAGGGTTATGTTTTCACGTAAACTTTCTTATCGACCAAGTAAAGGGAGATTTTCCTACTAATCCTTTATTAACAGAGGAAATAATGAAAGATGCGAGAATCTAAAAAAACGAGGTTATCTGTATCTTACTATCGCTTTTTTTCGCAATCTCATGGTTAATCCATTGTATAACAGCATTCAATCAATATGTTGAAGAACAAATTGAACACGGGCAAACAGCAGAGAATTGGCAATCTGAATTCTTGCAGTTGTCTTGGCAGATAGGAGGTTTTATGATTTTGTTTGCAGTTGCGTCACCCCACGACAGGCTAGGTAACCAACGAAAGGAAAAAATCTTGGAAATGGAAATGAATAAAGAAGAGTATAATCAATTTATGAAAAATCTTGCAGGAAAGTATCCAGATAAATGATACTAGCAAAGTCAAACACATACTGCATTACTTCAAATACTATTGGTATTAAATAGAAAAATTTAGTAACATAAATTAGATAACAAACCTTCTCAAATCATTGAGGAATATTAACAACGGATGGGTAATAATTAATGAATTTGATATCGTTAAAGTTCGAAGGTACTTATATATCGTTCATAAAGCCAGAAATAAATTACAAGAATGCGTAGATATTTGATCGAAATCCGAAAATGGATTTGTAAATGAGTTACGGGTGGGATCAGATTCTAAAGATACTTCCTAAATGTGACAGCATATTTTTTTATTGATGAGAATGTATTATGATAGAGAATAAATATCAAAACCTTTTTTTTAGTATGGTATTTAAGATTAGATGTGAAAATTAATTAGAGGTGCAGCAACTTCACTATTTACATATCTTTTATTGAGACTCATTTTACAAAATTATATAAAATCTCTTCAAATCGATAGATCGATTTTCTACCCCATTAACCTAGTTATTATAGCAACAAAGAGTAAATGCCAAAGACGTATTTAGATACAACTGTTGCATCTGTTTACCACCTTGAATCCTCCATCATCTTTTAAAGATAATTGTAACTGTGAACTAATAATCATAAATATTTCAGACTTCTTTCAATATAGCCTCAAGTTAATAGCGAATAATTGAATCTATTCTGGTTGGGTCTCAAGTTTGTAATCCTTTTATTTTATTCTAATTATGGGTTGAGACCGTGATTGGATAGCAGTCTTGTTTAAAGTTAATAATGTTAAATACAATGCTTCTAATGTAATTGTATGAGTAGTCAACCTAACGAAGAAAAAACCATCGATTGGAAGAATAATCAAATAAAATGGGAAGAGATAATAAAGAAAGAAGCAAGAGGATACGAAAAAGGCGATGACTTGGGAGAAGTACAGGAAATTGGGCAAGAGTTTGTTGTAACTGAAAGGGGTAGAATCAAAAAAAATAAATTTTATTTACCTAAGCAATTAGTTGCGGGATATGATGGAGAAGTTCTTTGGTTTAATATTACCGAACAAGAAGCAGAAGATAATTTTAAAAGAGATAATCCGCCTCAGATGGGAGAGTATTCACGGTATAAATCTGCTTCTGTAACAGAACAGCCAGATGTTCAATCACAGAATGCGGAGGGTTCGTCACGCAGTATACAAGATTATCTACCCTTAATCGAAAAAAGAAATATTGACAAGGTTGGAACTGATGCATCCTATACTAATACGACTGCAGGTATTGAGGACTGGGATAGTATTCTCAAGAAAGGTGTAAGAACCCAGGATGAAATTTCTGTTGGAATTGTGACTGCGGTAAATGATGGTGGTGTAATCGTAACATCAGAGGGAGCTAAAGAAGAATTTAATTTTCCTAAGAATGAGATTCAATCTTTCAATGGCCAGGAGGTAGTCCTTAACGTGATAGGTACAAGGCTAGACCATTTCAAGGTAAAAGTACCTAGATAAGGATATGTATAATCGTCTTCCTAACACTGCTTTATTTTTAGAGACAATAAAAAAGTAAAGTAGTCTGAGGAATTGATTAATCCCTAGTCCTAAATTATCTATTTATTTGTAACGACTTGGTGATTAGAAAAATTTCTATTTCTGAATTAAAATAAACAAACTTTTTAAAAATAGCATATCTATTTGGATATTAACTCCTTTGTAATTTCATCATTTATCTATTTAAATATTGGTAAAATTTGTCGTCAGTAAATACGATTAATTATTGTGTTGGTGCTTGTAATTCACGTAGTCATTTCCGATATTCACTTAATACCGACAGGTTAAAAAAAAATAGAGTGAATTTTTGGACATTCTCTTAATTGTCCATCTTAAGCTCTGGAAGTTCCAATATCAGATCCAGGTCATGTCTCAGCGTTACCTCAGTTACACCGGCAACTTCTGCAATCTTTACTGTGTTAACTCCTCATCGTTTTCTTTACATGCCAGATATAGTGCTGCTCCGGCCAGTCCCATGGGATTCTTCCCAGCTGCCATCTCTGTTTTCATAATAGTAATCAATGTTCTAATTGCTGTTCTTTTAGATCTTTCCGATACGGAGCACATATTACCAATTTTTATTATTTCCTTTACTGCATCAACCTGAGGTATTTTTAGATCAAGTTCAACCATTACTTTTCGGTAGATTCGAGCAACTTCCTTTTCTTTTAAGTTAGTAATCTTGGATATTTCTCTTAAGGTTCTTGGGATTCCCATTTCTCTACAGGCAATATAAGAGCCTACAGCTAATGCACCTTTTATCGTTCTTCCTTTTATAAGTTTTTTTTCTTGAATCTTTCGATATAAGTATGCTACTTTCTCAATTGCTGATTCAGGAAGACCCAAAGCATCCTTCATAGTATAAAGATGAACGAATGCAGCTTGAAGGTTCCTCTTTGACGAATCGTTTGTTTGAGTTCGCATATCCCAAGTTCTCCATCGTCCTATCCTACTCCTCATTGAGATGTCGATCTGACGACCTGAAGCATCTCTATTGATCTTACCTATGACTGTAGATAAGCCTCTATCATATTTTGCTAATGAGGTCGGAGCTCCTGTTCTCGACCGGTAACTTATTTCTTCGGGATTTGGTCCAATCCATCCAGCGTTTTCTGAATGGTTCTTATCAACGATTACACTACCACAAACAGTACATATCATCTCGCCAGATTCCTGATCGGTAATTATATTAGTATGTTTATTACATAATGGACATAAGACTGATGAATATGAATTTATTAATTTTTGACTCATTTTGTTATTTTCCTCCACATTTCGAGTCCTTTTTATAATGTGAAACCTGCATTTTATCGTTTCTTTTATAAAAATCGTTAGTTCGAGACACCTATCGAATCTTAATTCTATCTTATAGTCTGTAGAATAGTATAAATTTGAATAGAAGTACTTCTTTTATCTGAGAATTTTATCATTTTCTAGTAGTAATATATATCTCTCTTAAACAAGATAAAGATGGATAGTACAAGTATTTGTCATTTTTTCCTTAATCTGAAAATCAGAATTTTGTTTTTATTTTGGACTTATAAACTGCAAAAATAGATTAATTTCTTTTGTAGGTCGTTATTTAGGGGAATATTAGATTCCCGAGACAAGAATTCTTCTAACTTTTTGACTGCGAAGAAAATACAATAACATATGGGCATTATCCCTCGCCAAATCATCTCATAGAACTGAAAATGACTGATATTTCAATAGACATCTTCAAGTCGGAAGAATGAAAAATTCTTATTGTATACTTGTGCTTATTTAAAGGCAAAGTCTAAATCGATACGTTGACACATGATGTTTTAACAATTGCATATCTTAACGAAATTATTTTATACTATTAGTAAGAGAGAAAAATTATGAAAGGTATATTATTAATAATATTGGCTATTGCAGCTCCAATACTCTTAAGCCCTGTCTCAGCGTTTGGTCAGAATTCTACAAATTCCACAGTTGTTAATTCAAGTAAATCTGGAGGTCTATCTTCTGAATCAGTGGAGCTAGCAGAATCAAATGCCACTAACTCTGCAATAGACTCACCTAATCCTGAAAACAAAACAGGAGGTCTATCTTCTGAATCAGTTATGCAATCAAGGGATTAACTAACTTTTCCATCTCTTTTAAACGCATCTCAGCGTTGCTGGTAATATCTTAATTAATTAGAATGTTATGCACCATTACTATTCATTTGTAACCTCATAAGCAACAAGAAAACTTTATCATGATAAACTACTGCAGATAGATTATTGAACTCTCAAGACCTGACGCTTGACTCTTTAAAAAACCAAATTATCAATTGTGTATTATGCGACTTGTCCAAAAGTAGATTAAATGCCGTTCCTGGAATTGGCAACATTAAGGATAAAATAATATTGATAGGAGAAGCACCAGGAAAAAACGAAGACGAAAAAGGCGTTCCGTTTATAGGAAGTGCAGGAAAAATATTAGATAAAGCATTAACTGAATCAGGTTTAAAAAGAGACGATGTTTTTATTACGAATATAGTAAAATGCAGGCCGCCAAACAACAGAGTTCCCACAGATATAGAAATCCATACTTGCACAAATGCTTATCTCAAAAATGAAATCAGGTTAATTTCTCCAAAAATTATCGGTATTCTGGGAGCAACTGCATTAAAATCCCTTCTGGGGCTAGAACATATGAATAAATATAGAGGTAAGGTCATTAAGGTTTCATCTTATAAATATTTCATTACTTATCATCCTGCTGCGACAATATATAACGTTAAACTAAAACAAATATTTTTTGAAGATATGAAGAAACTCTCTCAAATAGTAAAAGAAGACACAAGCACCATAGAAGATTATTTGTGAGCAATCATTATCAGAACTTTTGTTTTTATGCATATCATAATTTGATTCTTTTAATTTGAGTCTCCCCTAGGAATCATTACCGTACTAGAATTTTTTAGATGAACTTATTTAATCCATGCAATTACCATTTTGAACCTAGCTGGGTCCAAATGTTTAGAAAAAGGTTACCGCAAATATAAATGGCACTTACAAAATTCATTCTATAGGGAAAAGATTTTGAAAGTTCTGAGTGGGCGGTGTTATCCAGTAACAGAAATATAAACTGCAAAATCATAGGTCTATCAAAAGTATGTTGCATTACAGCATTATTGTATTAGATAATCATATACTGGTTTTATATAAAATGAAAATTTTTGTGCATATTACATATAAAATAAACAAACTCAATCTATTGCTGAATTAATATTGAAGAAATACAGACTATGAAAGCATATTAAGAAATTATCATATGTATATTGAGTGAATAAAATTGCCGAATTATAAGATGTAATTAATGGACACATTAATTTAAGATTAATTATTTTGAATCTATAAGTTTAATCTAAGCCGCACTTCGATGGAAGGGACCGGTATTTAATTTCCATAGCGAGTAAATTATCTGAATACTAGAGAATGTGATTAGTTATGTATCAATTGTATCTGACGGCTATCTGACGGCTATCTGACGGCTATCTGACGGCTATCTGACGGCTATCTGACGGCTATCTGACGGCTATCTGACGGCTATCTGACGGCTATCTGACGGCTATCTAGCATCAATCAAATGGGTTATATCATTGGGAACCGCCATGGATGCCAAATCAAGTATGGGACTATACCAAATTCCAAATATGATCATGAATCCCAATGCAAATAACAATACCGCAACCAGCGGTTTTGGTTCTTTTTGTCTCACCTTATTTTCCCCTTCTTCCATATACATTTTTCTTATTATCCATGCATAATATCCGAGAGATAGTGCACTATTAAGAACACCTGCTATTGCAAGGTATGGACCCCACCATATCTGTTCTCCGCTGTCAACTGCTGATCCAAAAATTAGGTATTTGCCCCAGAAGCCATTTAGAGGCGGTACGCCTGCTAAAGCCAGCAAAGCAATTGCAAGAACTAAGGCCGTAATAGGCATTCTGAAGCCTAATCCCTTGTACTTTTCTAATGTATATCCGGCCAAAGTGATGATAACTGCAGTAGCCGCTATAAAGGCTGCAGACTTCATTACTGCATGATTCATAATTTGTAATAAGGAAGCATCCAGTGCGAAATTAGAATAAGGAGCTACGGCTAGTCCGATTAAGATATATCCTGCCTGGGCAATACTTGAATAGGCCAAGATTCTTGGAATGGATTTTTGAGTTAAAGCACCCAAGTTACCAAGAGTCATTGTAAATATCGCTATTATTGCAAGCGTAAAAGTCCAATGTACATTTAAGGCGATCAAGCCTATTACAATTACCCTGATTGCTGCCGCAAAACCTGCTTTTTTAGTCCCCGCTGCAAGAAGTGTGGCTATAGTCGTCGGTGCCCCAGAATAAGTATCTGGCAACCACATATGAAAGGGAACAAGCCCCATCTTAAATCCGAATCCAGCTATAAACAATCCAATTGCTAATAAGGCAAATGGGATCAATTGAGGATTTAGATCAGTCATTGCTACAATCGAATCATAGATATTCGTCGTTCCTGTTAACCCATATACAATACCCATTGCCAGGATTATTATAGCAGATGAGAGAGCACCAAAGAGAAAGTATTTGATAGATGCTTCATTTGATAGTGAATCTCTCTTGTTAAAGGCGGCTAGTGCATATGTAGGAATTGACATGAGCTCCCATGCTACCAACAACATTACAAAATCAGTAGAATACCCAATAAGTATCATTCCTATACTGGATAATAGTATCAAGGAATAGTATGCTGCATGATTACTCTTTTTCTTCATATAACTCCATGACGAAACAGTAACCATTATGGAGACTATTAGAAAAGCAATTGAAAAAAAGGCTCCAAAAATATCATCACCGATCACACCACTATTTGTAAGTGAAAGAGCAGGAAGGTTTTCGCCGGTAAAGATTCTAGCAATTACGACTACCAATGCTAGTGTAAGAGCACCAAAAGCTATAGCACTATAAACCTTGTTCTTAGAACCCCTTTCTTTATTGAGAGCATCTAAAACAGGTATTATCAGAGCAACACTGCCTAAAATTATCGTTACCAAAGATGGGGTTGAAAAAATATCAATCATTATAACTCATCAACTCTCTTTTAACTCAATAATAACATAGTAATTAGTATTATGCCCGCAGAGAAAACATAAAGATATGTTTGTATGTTACCTGATTGTGCAGCTTTGGCCACCTTAGACATGAAAACCATAGAGTACTGCAAGGATGGGTTGATTCCATACATTAGTATATTTTCAAAGTACTTGTTAACTCGCCTATAAAATCCAAGGGGAATAACGACCCCAAGCCAATACAAAAGCGAATTGAGATACCATCTATTATAGAGAAACCTCCACAATGCCTTTGATACAACATTTTCGTTGATTTTGCTTGGGTCTGCGGCTCTCTTTATATAAAAGAGATATCCTAAAAATCCACCCACTCCAAATGCGGAGATAGAAGCCACTACCGCTATTGGATTTAATTCCAACCCTTCTTGCGCTTGAGCTTCAGCATGTCCTTCCGCTTGTTGCTGTTGTATTGTAGCCACTTCCTCATTTTGAGAGGCTACCGCAAAAGGTTCGACTCCGGCTCCTTCTATGATGCCAAAAGAGGTAGCAAGATAAATAGAAAAGAGATGATGCAATTGGCCTTCAAAAGCAAACCCAATTATTCCAATTGCAATTGAAGCAACTGCCAAAACAGCAAATGGTAGCCACATAAGTTGGTTGACCTCCCTGATATGATGGCCTTTGTTCTCAATATTAATAACATTTTGACTGGGTTTTCCAAAAAATACTAATCCAACCATTCTAAAAGTATAGAAAGCAGTCATTACGGCTACAGTAACTGCTATGAAAAACAAAAATGACGAAAATTCGTAGTTGGATTCTAGTATGGACGCGAATACTGCATCCTTGCTCCAAAATCCAGAGGTAATTAGAGGAGCGCCAGCCAAGGACAAACCCGCCAATAGCATAAAGATATAAGTTTTTTTCATATTCTTTCTCAAGCCACCCATATCATTCATAAACCTTGAGTGAACAGTATGTAAAATTGCACCCGCAGCCATGAATAGGGAGGCTTTGAATAATGCATGACTGATTAAATGAAAGAAACCTGCAGTATAACCATCTACAAAATTAGTGCTTAGACCAGCTATTCCTAATGCTAGCATCATGTACCCAATTTGAGAACCAGTTGAATACGCAAGTACCTTTTTAATTTCCGGGTTGACTAGAGCCTGTGTTGCTAATAACAAAGCTGTGATAGCCCCAACCCAGGCTACAATTTCAAAGAATTGTTGCATATTAAATACTGCAAGGGCAAAGAACAATGGTCCGATACGAGCGACCAAAAAAACACCTGCCTTTACCATTGTTGCAGCATGAATCAATGCCGAAACAGAAGTAGGACCGGTCATGGCTTCTAACAACCATTCATTTAAAGGAAATTGTGCTGACTTGCCTATTGCTCCACCAAATATTAACACAGCAGCAGGAACCAATAAATTCTGTTGCATCATCTCATGAGCCCAACTCTGATCAGAAAGTAGTTCTCTAAAACCAAACGTTCCAGCATACATGAATATCATGAACATGCCTGATAACATCATTATATCGCCAGCCCTGTTAAGCAAAAACGCCTTCATTCCAGCATGAGTTGGAGAAGTCCACTGAGGTATACCCCATGCAGTATGACCTTCTTTACCTACGTAATCCTTCTTCCTATCTTGATACCAAAAGCCAATGAGAGCATACGAAGCTAAACCCACGCCTTCCCAACCAAAGAAAACCATTAAAAGATTATCAGATAATACTATTAGTTGCATCGATCCAATAAAGAATAACATGAAAAACCAATATCTGATTAGGGACTTTTCTTTATGCATATACGAAACAGAATATACAAATATCGCAGTAGATATCCAAGCAACCAGATTACTCATTATGATTGCTAATGGATCGGCCAATACCCCAGCCTCTAAGTTCAGTGCTGAAAACCAAGGAATTTGACTGTGAATTTCACCATTAGACAAACCAACAGGAAGAATACTTAAAGCCAAAAATGCACTTAATAATGAAAACCCAACAGCTACGTAACTTTTGAACTTTTCACTCTTTTTTCTCAGAAGGGGAATAAATGCGGCTCCAATGAAAGGAGTCATCCAAATGAGCCAAGCATTAACCCCTAATCCTTCAAACCCAATTGCATCTACCATTTCAAATTACCTATATTGTGACATAGGAAACCAAATGGTTACCTGAAATTAAATGTGTCTGTTGTGTAATTATGTTTTCCAATTTACTGGTAACGTTACTAATCCCCGGTTCATGCTCTTCCATACTACCCTCCGCGGTAACTGCATTAGTAGTAGCTGTAGTATTAGTCATATCGGCTTGTTCTTGATTTTGAGCAGAATCACCTTTAATCTTCACCGGTATCAATTCACTCGGAGTGTCATCGTACAAATTTTCAACATATCCTATTATAGGTTTGTAAAATAAGTCAGGATATATGCCAAGTATCAATGTAAGTGAAGCCATAATCCCCATTGTAATTAAAACATACTTACTCGAATCACGTACATTTTTTAATGTTTCTGGTACGACCCCATAAAAGATTCTCTTGTACATCCATAAAATATATGCAGATGTCAAGATGGTAGCAGATATCGCTAGAGCAAAGGAAATAGCCTTCAAAGAACTCCAGTCAACGACCGCATTTGCTAGGGCTCCGTTAAATAAAACCCATTCGGACATAAATCCACTTGTAATTGGAACTCCAATAATTGTAAGCCCACCAATCATTGCAAAAACAGCAGTATAGGGCATCTTACCACCTAAACCACCCAATTTATCCATATTGCGGGTTCCAGTTTGTAAAATTATCGATCCGGCCATCATGAACAAGAGTCCCTTCCCCAGCGCATGCGTCACATACATGAAAATGGCGCCACTTATCCCAAGGACGCTTTCAGACCCTATTCCAAATAGAAGATATCCCATCGAACTAATACTAGAGTATGCCAAGACCCTTTTGATGTCCTTCTGCATCAATGCCATGGCACCTCCATATATCATTGTTGCCAATCCCCAAATACTGATATATACTGAATAATCAGAATAATTTCCAGGACCAGATAGCAGATCTATCCAAATCCGGATAAGACCATATGCACCTATTCCAGTCATGGCAGATGATATTAACACTGAAATGGGAGTTGGTGAATCAGTATAGGTATCAGGAAGCCAAATATGCACCAAAAAGGCACCTAGTTTAACACCAAATCCTATAACTAGCGCAGCAACAATCACCACAATCCAAGCAGAGGGTATCTGAGAAACATTGGCTTTAATGACATCATAATCAAAACCACCGGCTAAAAATCCCATAGCCATTAAACCAAGTAACATTATAACTGCGCCAACATGAGCCCAGAAAAAAAACATTAAGGATGTTCTTTTCCTATTGCCATATCCAAAGAAGGCAATCAAAAAGAAAGACGGAACAAGCATTAATTCAAAAAAAACATAAAACTCAAACAAGTTAGTTGCTAAAACAGTTCCTAACATCCCCATAGCAAATACAAGGTAAAGTGAATAATACAAACCCAATTGTTCATTTAAATATGATTTTTGATCGGTGGATAAAATCAAGGTAGAAGAAGACTTTCCATCTTTTACAAAGTATTGGTCATTTTCTGCGTCATTATAGGGGGATTTATCAGCAGATTTTAAATTCTTGAGCTGTTCAAACTGCATTAATATTTTTCTTACCATATAAGGCTTTGAATAAATTACAATAATAGTCGACAACAGGTAAATTGTAATAGCAAAGGGAATACTTAGACCATCAAGCTTCAACCCGAAGTGTCCCAACTGACTCCATTCAAAGATTTCTTGATAAGAACCCCCAGAATCCAGGTCAATACACGGAATAATTACCAGCGTTGTTGAGATAGCTAAAATTCCAAAAGTCAACCACGTTGTAATATTTATTCCCTTGCGTCTACCTAAAAAATATACTACCGGAGATAATATCAAGGGCATAAATGTTGCCACCATAAGATAATAGGAAGAATCCACCATCTACATTCTCTTGCTCCGAATACCCCTACCTCAACGACATTAACTCCTTTTATATATTATACGGTTTAATATCAAAAAAAAGAGTTATTAAAACTAAGAATGATCTAATTTTTGAGATTCTTATACTCTGTTATATCTATATCTTTATAGAATCTGTATGCTACTATTATGATGCCTAGTCCTACTGCAACCTCTGCCGCGGATATTGCAATAGAAAACAAGACAAAGATCTGACCTTCAGGACTTGGAAGCATCCTAGAGAACGCAATGAGCGCCAAGTTTACTGCATTCGCTATCAATTCAATTGAAAAAATTAATCGAAGTGCATTCCTTTTTACGACTAGTCCATATATTCCTATAGACACAAGTATTATTGCAATATAAAGAAAATCAGCTGGTTGATTCATTTCGTTCCTCTATATCCTCCCTTCGCGCTAATGCTAAAGACCCTATTACTGCACCTGCCAATGTTAAAGCCAAGACTATTAGTACGGGAGAATAATATGTTAATAACCCTTTTCCTATCTCCTGGACATCAAATACTGGAGCATCCTCATTGAATTTTAATTGAGTAACAGCAGAGCTGCCTATTATAGAACCAGCTAATACCAAAAAGGCCAATCCCAACAAAATTCCAGCAATCTTCCTTTTTCGTGTCTCTTTTTTCGTAACAGTATTTGGTGCTCTAACTAACATTACTGTAAATATAATTAATACAGCTACTGCACCAACATATACAGCAATCTGAAACATTGCAACAAATGGTGCATCTAAAATAATAAAGTATCCTGCTATACCCAGCATAGAAATCGCAAGTGCTATTCCACCATATAGCAATTCTCTGCTCTCAAGAGAAAGAATGGCTGAACCAACAGTAATTATTGATAATCCTATGAATATACTATCTACCATGATAGCACCACGTTTACCCCATTTTGATTTCTACATCCCCATCATACTTTGGCTTTACCGCTAATTGAGCAGGAGTATATATCAGGTGAGTCTTAGTATATGCAGACAATTCGTAATCGTTTGTCATATACAAGGCATAGAATGGGCATGCGTCTACACATAATCCACAGAAAACACATTTACCATAATCAATTTGAGGCATTATAGATTTCTTGTTTTGCTTCCATTGTTCATCAACTTTGACCATAGTGATAGCTTCAGCAATCCCTTCACATGCAATTGCACATAGCTGGCAGCCCGTACACTTGTCATGAAACAGAATATGTCTACCTCTGGTCCCAGCAATTCCTACACCTTTTTTAGGATCAAACTGATATCCATCGCCCGTAAATTTAAGTTTCTCTTCTGGATAACGGAAAGTAAACCTCTTCATCACGATATGCTTTGTGCCAGATTGTAAGGCTTTAATAAATCCTGTAGCAGTATTCATCTTGTCGAAATCAGTCCTCCAGGTCCAATAATTCCACCGTATATCAACATCAGTACCACAAAGAGATTTATGAATGTTAAAACGATCAACTTGTACCATCCAGTGTGAAGTAAAATATCGATTCGAATTCTAGGATTGATACCCCTTACAATCAGCATCAGCAAGATTACAACGATTATCTTTATCAAAAACCAAAATATACCATTTACTGTTACTGGATTATACAGTCCATCCAGTGCAAGCATCTGTAATAATGGAAAATTAGAATCGTGAGCTCCGGGTATTAATTCAGGTGGAAAAATCTGTGGGCCGCTCCATCCACCTAAAAAGAGAACAACAAATAATCCTGCCAAAGCGTATAATTTTAGATAACTTCCTAACTGAATTAAACCATACATCATCCCGGTAGTCTCAGTTAACCAACCTGCAACAATCTCACTTTCAGCTTCAGGTAAATCAAACGGGATTCTTTCTAATTCGGCTAAAGACGATATGAAAAATACAAAAGCGTTGATTGGAAGTATAAATATATTCCAAAAGATATTTTGTGATCTTGCAATATCAGAAAGATTTAGTGAAGATGACATAATCACTACAGGTAAAGCAGACAGAAAAAATGGTATCTCAAAGGCAATCATCTGATGTAATGCTCTTAATCCTCCGATAAAGGGGAATTTACTATTACTAGCCCATGAAAACAAAAGGGCAATCAACGGGAAGAATCCTAGAATTGCAAATGCGGCTATCAATCCAACGTCTACATCTGCAACAACCCAGCCTGAGGCCACAGGAATCAATGCAACAACAGCAGCGGCTGTGGAGACATACATTATTGGAGCCAACCAGAAAATGGGCTTATCAGCTCCAGAGGGAACAATAATTTCCTTGGTAAGCAATTTTAATCCATCAGCTAACAATTGGAAAATTCCCTCAACTTTCCCTGCATATAAAGGACCAACACGTAACTGCATTTTGGCCAATAGTTTTCGTTCAACAAAGATAGTAGCCGCCGCGATTAGCGCAGCGAATCCAAACCCCGGAAAGACGGCAGCTCGGAACAAATCAGTGTGAACAAAGAACTGGACAATAGGCAGTGTTCTCGACGGATCGACCATCATCGAAAAGAAGAGATAAGGAGTAAGAACCTCACCATCTACTTCAGGTAAAGGTATATAGAATAATGTAAAAAAGATAATAGGCAGTATAAGAAGAGTAACTAAGGCCAATATCACAAATACTAACCAAACTATACTACCTACAAAATTTCCAAAACGAAAGTCTGGAGTTAAAGAGCCCATTACCTATCTGCCTCTATAGGCCAATAATTCAAAGCCCAATATATAGCTGGCATATCACCTAACTTTGAACCGACTAGTAGAAAAGGTAAAGCCAATATATTTCTAAACGAACCCGTGGAGATCTTAAGTCTGTATGGTTTTGTACCTCCATCACTAATAATATAATAACCTAATGCACCCCTACCTGACTCCACTCTTCTATACGTTTCACCTGGCTGAGCCTTTACGTTTCCAACAATTTTTTCTCTTACGCTTCCTTCATCCGGCATTTTATCTAATAGCTGTCTAATTATGTGACATGATTCCTTCATATCCAAATAAGGAATATAAGCACGAGCAAATGTATCACATGATTTCATATATTGAACCTTAAAATCTATCTCATCATACACGTCATATGGTTCAACTTTCCTAATATCATAAGGAACACCAGAAGCTCGTAGAACTGAGCCTGTCACACCCAATTTTATTGCATCTTCTTTGCTCATTATTCCAACTCCTTCAGTTCTTTGTCTTAGCAATGGATTATTATAAAATATATCTTCATACTCTTTTAACCTCTTTTCAAAGTAATTGATTTGAGTTAAGCATTTTTCTTTGAAATTATATGGGATGTCATTTCTCACTCCTCCCGGTACACTAAATGCGTGAGTAACCCTATGCCCCGTTAGTCTTTCTAGCAAATCGATTATTAATTCTCGGTCGCCCGTAGGCCACATAAACATAGTAGAATGACCCAAAAATATTCCGTAGATAGCCAACCAGTAGGTAGTGTATACAATTCTATCCAATTCTGCAGCAATAGCCCTAACGAATTGTCCTCTTCTAGGAGGGTTAATACCTATAAGTTCCTCTATTGCTAGACTATACGCATAAATAATGTTAGTAGAATCATGGATTACTGGTCTTTCTAAATGGGGAATATTTTGAATAAAATTCCTCGTTTCGGACATTTTTTCTTCGCCTCTATGAACGTAACCTATGTCAGGATCAGCATATACAATATAGTCACCATCTACTTTTATAACTATACGAAAATGCCCAGAACCGGGATGCTGGGGACCAATACTCAAATTCATTAATCTGTCATCATCATTATCTTTAGTTATCTGAATCGCCAATCTATTGATCTCGTTAATTTTATCATCCAGAGTAGACATTCTTTTTGAATTCTCCTAGATTATCTTCCTTTCAGTTTAAAATCTTTTCTAAGTGGCGGTAAATCGGCCCAGTCCTCAGGTAATAAGAAGGGTTCATTTCTAGGGTGACCCACGAAATACACCCCAAGCATTTCATATGTTTCACGCTCAAAATATTCAACACTTGGAAAGATATTTATCAAACTATTTGACTTTGGATCTTCTCTATTAACACGTGTAGCTAGGTTTAGCACGTAAGGATGCAGGTCTTGATTAATATAGGACCCTATATGATAATTCACTTCAATTTCATTTTCGTTAGGAAAATCGGTTCCTGACATCGATTCCACATGATCGAGCCCAAAAGTATTTCTTAGAAAGAGGGCTACTTCTACCAATGATTCATTATTTACAAATATTTTTGAACGATTTGGCTTTTCATATACCAATTGAATATTCTGGTTAAAGTTTTGAATCGCAGATTTTAATAAACTAGAAGTTATTTTGGTGTCGGGATCCTTTTTTGTATCGATTAACTGATCAAAAGAATTATCCTTATTTTCCATTACTTTATTTTTGACCTCTTAATCTTTTCCTGTAACAGAAAACAACCCTGGATCAGAGTTTCAGGTCTGGGAGGACAGCCAGGTACATAAACGTCTACAGGTACTATACTGTCTACCCCAGGTAAAACATTATATGAATCAAGATATAACCCGCCAGTGATAGCACAAGCTCCCATTGCTATAACATATTTTGGCTCTGGCATTTGATCATAAACCATTCTTAACCTTGGAGCCATTTTCCGTGTTACTGTACCCAAAACAACAATCAAATCACACTGTCTTAAAGATCCAAAGGCTTCTAACATCCCAAATCTCTCTACATCATATCTAGGACTTGATGCAGCACCAAATTCCACACTGCAACATCCAGTCTCAAGATGCACAGGCCATAATGAATAAATCCGACCCCAATTAATAGCGTATCCTAATGGCTCCTCGACAGCTTTAATTAAAACATCGCTAAGTTTTGATGCATAAATATTGACACTGGTAGGATTTACTAAATCTTTTAGCATGTTTTTACCCCTAATAACATAAGGCGATCAAGTTATTAATATCTATTGGACAAATCAGTATCAATCACTCTACCATATGCCTTTTCTTCCTGCCAAGAATAATGCATAACCCATTGCTGCAAACATTATCCCTAAAAATCCGAGCATCGGCAAGGTAGCTTCTCTCGGTATCGCAAAGAATGTAATACCCCATGCATAAAGAAATATAGACATTACATCAAAGACTACAAACATAAGAATATACGAATAATACTGCATCATAAAATGAGATCGTCCTTCTCCCGAAGGAACTTGACCGCATTCCATTGGAAGAAATTTTACTGGATTATGTCTTCTCCTTGGTGATAATAGTCTTGATAAAACTATTGAAGGAACTCCAGCCAAAATCCCAAATCCAAATAAATATAATATTGGAAGAAATTGTGTAGCGGTTTCTCCTGCCAAATTAAAAGTGGCTGAGAATAGTAGATATAAATATCTTATTATTATACAAACGAATCTAATTTAATATTGAGCAGTTAATCATTTGCTTATTTTTTCAAAACCAGATTAAACAACTGCTTAGCTAGCAACTTTGGATGGTTTAACGCTACTTTGATCATTTTAGAAGGAGTAAACTCCGATTTTATAAAGTCTAAAAACTCATCTATCGTTAATCCCTTTATTATATCGATTTCCCTATCCCATTCGGAATCCGATAAACCAAGCCATCGTGCTTGTACTCTAAGTGCAGAGTTTATTTTCTTCTCCAGATTCTTTTTGTTTGCTATTTCATAAGGTCTTAGAGAGTTTGCGGTAGAATCATGAGATAGTGATTCTACTCCCACTGTTCCAGCTAGTCTTCCAAATTCAATGGCATAACGAATTCCCTCCAGAACAATGGGATTTGCCTGTCCAACAGTATCTCCCACTAAAATTAACCCATCAAAGGTGCTCTTTGTTCTTAAACCCTGATTTGGTATTAGTCCAAAATGAAATTCAAGAGGTTGGATTTTACCCATAGATTCTAATGGTTTTACTCGGTTTAGGATAAGTTCATTTAATTTTTTAATAGGGTCTACATGTGAATTAGGCTTTCCTATACCTACACCAATCCTTACCCTATTATCAGACAAAGGAAAAACCCACGCATATCCTGCCTCAGAATATTTTTTTCCAACCATAAGAGTCAACGTTGTTTTATCAACACTATCACAATAACACTCATACTCTGCACCTGCACCGTATCTTTGCCAACTCTGCACATAGCCCAACTTTCTACCTACGAAACTGCTGAATCCCGATGCGTCTATTACCAAAGTAGCTTCAATAGATTTTTGGCCTGCAGGATTACTTATTTTTAAAGCCATTGTTTTATTAGCAAGATTTTGAGAGACATCGGTGACCTGACTTTTTACAAATAACTCAGCACCTTCAGCTGCTGCTTTACAGGCCAGTAGTTGGTATGTTTTTTTTACATCCAAGACACAAGCTGAATTTTCCTTTCCTGAAATTTTGATTTCATTTGCCGGTGAAATAAATGAAAAGTTTTTTATAGGATTATAGAATTCATTTGTTATTCCATATTTTTCCATTTCCTTTATCCAACTAACGCCACTTGTCCTAACGTTATGACCAAATGAAGGATCTTTTTCAAAGAGAATTACCTTTGCGCCTTGCTTTGATGCAGAGTATGCTGCAGATAATCCTGCAGGACCACCACCTACTATAGCAATATCGTACTTCAAATGATCTAACAAATTTTATTCATGAATTGTAGTTTTATAGTTTTGTAAATTGCAAATATAAGAATATTAGTCATTGATTAACAGCTTGCTTACAGTTTTTTTTATTTTTTTTTGCTATTCACATCCATTATAATACACAACGCTTGTTGCAATCATTACTATTCTACACCAAATACTTTGGGATTTGATTTTAAGTGTGCAGAATTACCATTTACTTGTTTACATGTAAGATGATTCTGATTTAAACCGGATTTTAATGCAGAAATTTTATTAAACTTCAACAATTAAATAAAATTGTACTTTTAATATCTGTATTGATATTTATAAAAAGACATGGTCAATCTGATCCTAGCAGGGAGACAAAATTACTAGATGAAAATTTGCAACAGATTATCAAATCTATAGAAGAAATAAGTGACGATCAGCGAGACATTGTAAGGAAATTTAAAAGTGAAATGCAAAATTTTGTAACAGAACGATCACTGGATAGCTGCATAAAGACCTTAAACCTCTCTATGCAGCTGGCGAATGTTAGAGAGCAATTATTAGAAATTTACAAACAGTATATTTCTATCTTAGAGAAAGAATTAAAATTTACCCTTAAGGAAAATGAAAAAAATAGTTGATAAATTGATTGATTGTATTATATAGAATTCTTATCAAAATGGTTTAAGTATTAAAAGGTTAAGCTGTTACAACCTGAAGTCTAATTCAATCTAGTTAAACAAAATCCTATTTTGTATTGTTCCCAATCCCTCAATTGAAATTTCTACGACATCTTCATGTTGTAGATAGCGGGGTTCCTTCATAGACATGGCAACTCCAGCGGGGGTGCCTGTAGATATTATGTCTCCAGGTTCTATAGTAATTAGGTTACTCAAAGAAGAGATTATTTTACGAATTGGTATCACCATGTTACTGCTTGAAGAATTCTGCCTTGTCTCTCCATTTACTTTGGTAGTTATACGCAGGTTTTGAGGATCTTTTATTTCATCTTTTGTGGTGATCCAAGGACCACATGGTGCAAAAGTATCTATACTTTTTCCTCGAGTAAATTGTTTGTCTCTAAACTGAATATCACGGGCAGAGACATCATGAAATATCATGTATCCAAAAACTGCATCTAGAGATTTTTCTTCGGAAATTTTTTTTATATGTGAGCCCATTACAACGGCTATTTCTGCTTCATAGTCAAGCCTCTTAACGTAAGAGGGTGAGATAACATCACCATGAGGTGAATTAAGAGCGGTCCGTGGTTTTAAAAAAATAACCGGTTCTTCAGATGGAGTTAGTCCCGCATCTCTTGCATGGTCATAATAATTAAATGCAAGACATATAATTTTAGGGGGGTTTGGAAGGGGAGCTAATAATTCAACTTCTGTTAAAGGTAAGCTAAATTGAAGATCTTCTCCCACCTCTTTGACTTCAGGAATCCAACCTCCAAACAAGAATTCCTTGATCCTAGGAGGTATTGGAATTCCAGTCTCCTCCTGAATTTGCTCTTTTGTAATAATTTTCTGCCCGTCATCAGAAACTATACCATATGTTTCCATTGAATTTTTTAACCTAATTCTTGCTATTTTCATGAGTTTTATCACCTATGAGTAAATATTGCAGTTGTTTGATCATCTGTTCTGCAAAATCCATATCTTACGAACTGAAAGGCGGTACCAATTGGCAATTTAGATACAAAAGATTCTGCAACTCCATTATCAATAACTAAATTATTCTCATTATATTTTTCTCCATTATACAAAGGCAAAGGTCTCATTATCTTGTATTTGATTTGATCTATTTCTGATACCCATTGAACCTTGGGTATTTTATGACTCACTTCATTTCCCTTGTTTAGAGCATAAATAACACTATCGTTATTATTTCCACCGACATCTTCATCCTTTGATCGTTCAATACTCAAAATTTCTATGTTGCATAAGTCCATTAATCTCAGTGTATCTCCGGTTTTAATTCTATTTGCATCATCGTTAGATATATAAATTATATTTTTAACATTAACCATTCTTTTTCCCATATCTATGGTTGGGTGATTCTTAATCTCTACAGACTCGACATCAAAAGATTTTATAAAAACTTTAACGGGGTCCTTAACGAAAAACAGTCTAGGAGATATCGGGTCAAGTAACTTTCTATTAAATGATTCGAGAATTTCTATTGATGGTTTGGTTTCAGATAATGTAATGCTTAGTGACATTACGAATTTACGGATTGCTTGTGGTAAGATTCCTCTCCTTCTGAGACCCATAAGAGTTGGAAGTCTTGGGTCATCCCATCTTTTAATTATCCCTTGTTCAATTAAAGGAGTTATCTTTCTTTTGGAAACGGGTATTCCTTCAAATTCCAGACGCGAAAATTCTATTAATCTTGGTTTTGGTAGATCTAAATTGTCTAAGATAGAATAATATAACTCATTTCTAAGCTCATATTCCTTAGTCCTTAGGGCATGTGTAATACCGTCAAGGCTGTCTTCTATTGGAGCAGCAAAATCATAAGTGGGCCATAAAAAATACTTTGAGCCAACTCTTGGATGGTTACCATCTTTTATAACCCTAAATAGCGTTGGATCGCGCATAGCGGTATTTAGGCTAGACATATTACCTCTATAGCGCAATATAGCTGAACTTTCCTTGTTATGATCTCCTCTTATCAGCGCGTCAAACGATCTTAAGTTCTCATCAAGTGAGTGTGAGGCACAATCACATGTAATAGAATTTATACGATTCTTCTTTATTGTCTCTGGAGCACAATTACATATATATGCAAAATTTTTACGAATTAGTTGCCTTGCATAGTCATACAACTTTTCGATATCATCAGAGGTATTTTTGATTATTTGTGGTTTTACACCTAGCCAATCAAGTCCCTCTTTAATTGCATCATAATACTCAATTTTTTCTTTTAAGGGATTTGTATCATCATATCTAAGAATCAATTTTCCCTTGTATTTTTTGGCATATTCTTCATCAATTACTGCAGCTTTTGCATGTCCTATATGAGGGTATCCATTTGGTTCTGGTGGAAATCTAGTTACGACTTTACCGTCAACTGCATCTTCTAGGTGTGGAAGATCAAATTCTAGGATCTGTCCTTTGGATTTGGACCCTTTTACAGGGATTTCTTGGTTTTGCTTTATTATACGTTCGTCATCTTGATGGTGCTTCTCGATGTAAGATTTCTTCTTTTCATCAAGATAATCATTCCCTCTAGATAAGATGTCTGTGTATAATTTTTTTTTGTCGTCGATAGAGAGAGATTGTAGCTCTGAGACAATTGTCTTTATATCAGGAATGTAACTTTTCAAGTCATGATTTTCACCCGCGATGAACTTAGAAAAGGAGAAAGCCCTTGAGATTACAACATCTAATTTTATCTTGTTATCAAACTCTATAGCATTTTTTAGAGCTATTAGTTTGATAGTATTAACAAATTTTTCGTCTGAGATCAATTCGATTAAAGGCTCCGTTCTACTATATACTTTGCAGAATTTTCCAGCGATTTTCTCGCTTGTGACCTTTCGTAGCTCTGAAGATGATCAAATGCATCTTGAGTATAAGCATTGGCGATATCACGTATCTCTTTATCGATATTTAATTTGGCTATCTTATCTACTACTTGTTTAATCTCTAAATCTGCAGCATTCGTCTTACCAAATACTTTTTGTAGTAAAACCTTGTCACCTGAATCGAGACGTTCTAGAGCCATCAATATTGGTAACGTTTTTTTTCCCTCCCTTATGTCATTGCCTACAAACTTTCCAGTTACATTTGAATCCCCGTATATCCCTATAAGGTCATCAACTAGTTGAAATGAAATTCCTATTTTTTCTCCAAATCCAGACATATTTTTAAGATCTTGTTGTGTAAAATTGGGCGATGAAAGTGTTCCTAGTTCACAGGACACTCGAAATAAAGCTGCAGTCTTTTTTTCGATCATGCTTATGTAGTAATCTTGAGATGAAAATTCGCTTTCCTTAGCCATTTGAATATCCATTGATTGGCCTTCACAAACTTCAATGCATGATGAAGATAACAGCTCTATCATCTTTACCAAAACTAATTCACTTAATCCTGCTTTCTTACCCAAATGCGAAATCATATGAAAAGCCTTTGAAAATAATACATCGCCTGATAGAATGGCTAAAGGTATGCCATATTGTCTATGAACTGTAGTTACATTATGACGAAGATTATCATTATCCATTATATCATCATGGACAAGAGTGAAATTATGAATCAATTCAACTGCCGATGCAGCAGGAAGGGATAATTCTAATGTGCCACCAAATAACTCGCTAGATTTTACGGCCATAAAGGGACGTAACCTTTTCCCTCCAGTTTTGATATAATGTAATGATGATTGGTACAAGCCAGTAGGCTCGCCAGAAACGTTTTCAAGAATAAATTTATTTATTTTAGAAGCAATGTGGTTAATTTCATTAACTACGTCTACTGAGCTCATAACTATTCAACATACTTGCTAATTTATCTTTCAATATATATCTTGTATTTCTCAGTATATTCAAATTCAAAGCACCTACTAAGAACATGGTCCCCTTCAATTGAGCCAGAACAAGTTGGGTAAATCTTTCTAGACTTGTTTCTGATTCTGCAGCGGTTCTTAAGAATGGATATGCCATAGCACACATCTGTGCACCTAGAGTTAAAGATTTGGCAATCTCTAAACCATTTCTTATTCCACCTGAAGCTATAATTGGAAGATCCACTACTTTAGATACCAACATTATACTTAATGCTGTAGGAATTCCCCAATCCCAAAAAAGTTCTCCCAAATTAGACTTGATATAGTTATTTACATTATCTGCCCTTATTTTTTCAATGCCTGCCCAACTTGTACCACCAGATCCGGCTACATTTATTGATTTTATGCCAACTTGTTGTAAGCGTATTGCAACCTGAGGAGATATTCCCGATCCAACTTCTTTTACTATTGTCGGGACTTCGATCTCTTCTGTTATATCAGATATCTTTTTCAATATTCCAGAGAATCTGGGTTCACCTTCGGGCTGGATGAGCTCTTGTAATGGGTTTAGATGTATGGCTAATGCATTTGCATCTATCATTTTTACAATGCGCTTTACATCTTCTTTTGACAGTCCCTCTGCCAGTTGCGCTCCACCTATATTTGCTATCAAGAATGCATTGGGAGCCATTTTTCTTGCGATAGAATAGCTTTCTACTAGTTTTTCACTTCTTAGTCCGGCTCTTTGACTGCCCAGTCCCATGCCAAATCCATATTTTTCAGCAACCTGTCCTAATCTCTTGTTGATTATGATTGCTTCATCAGTACCTCCGGTCATGGAATCGATAATTAGAGGCGCAGAGAATTTTCTATTTAAGAAAGTTGTGGTTAAATCAATTTGATCGTAATCAATCTCAGGCAAGGCATTGTGAAGCAATAAAATTTCCTCAAAAAGAGTAGAGTTTTCTTTTCCTTGCACTTTTTCCTTTAATGGGATATCTATTCCTTCCTTCTTTCGTTTTCTTATTTGTTCGATTTGCTCTTCGGAAGTCTGTTTTGGGTTATCTCCACTCATTTTTTCATACACTTTATACTCTATAGTTTTTAACGACTTATTTGACTTGTTGATTGAGTCTGATACATGTGCCGATATAATCACGATTGTCAATTATATCGAAGATGTTTTCTGGTCTGAAACCATTTATTATATGCACGGGCAAGCCGGATTTGACAATAGGGACTGATTCCGAGATTTTCCGTTTCATCCCTCCAGTTACATCAAATGGTGATTTAGAGGATTTGATATTGCTATAATTACCCCTTGTGTTGATAAATTCACCGTTTTCATCCAAATAAATTTCTCGTATTAGATCTCTTTTCTCCACATCACCAAATAATCCATCCACATTTGTTGTAAATATGCAATATTGAGGATGCAACGCTGTGCATAACATTGACATGATAGTATCTCCAGATAGTATAGAAAAATTATTTTCTGTAGTATGGATTACATCTCCAAAAGTAACAGGTATCAAATTATTATCAGTCGTCAGACGTACAAACTCGTTTATCCTATCCAAATCGGCAATGCCATTATACACAAATGAAGAGGGCTGTAGTGTATATGGCTTTAGGTTGAAATTAATAAATCTATCAATTATTATATGATTTAGTTTTATCATGGATTCATGTACTACTGCAATACCTTCATCAGAATAGGGAAAGGGTTTAGTATGCATATCATATTTTACGGACCAGTAGTGACCAAAGGAACCTCCACCATGAACGATGATAATCTTGTACCTTTTTCTAAGTTCCGATAATATATTCGCAATTCCTTCAATCCCTGTCATGTTTGGCATTAAAGGCCTTTCTTTGTATGTAATTACAGATCCACCCATCTTTATGATCACCAAATTAGAGTTAACCATGACGTATGGAAATAGTGAAATTCAAGAGACTATTAACTGTGTGTATGTTAAGAATTAGAGATGGTATAAAAGTGAAATTGAATTTTAGATAAAGTTTAGTGGGATGTTTATATAAATGGTTTATTGCTGCGACAGTCAAAGTACTAAGTAAAAATATTGCCAATCTTATTTGTTAGAAATGCTCTACTGTACGATTAAACTGTGGAGAAATGGTCATTATATCAGGCTAATCTCAAACCCAATTTGTCAACCTTTGTAAAAAAATATTTTACATCTAATGTATCTAGTCGGTCTATTATTTTTTTTTCTGATGATCGGTCATTTCTATCTATCAGTGAAAGGACGCATCCTCCACCCCCAGCCCCGGTTATCTTAGTCCCTAACGCACCATAAGAATTACAGACCTCAACAATTTTATCTATTAATGTGTTTGAAATGCACAATCTTAAAAGTAAGTCATGATTTTGATTGAGTAAAGAGCCTAAATTCTGAAAATCATTTTTTTTAATTGATTCAAGACCATCCTGGTAGATCTGCAGATACGAGTCACATAATTCATCAAATAACTTTGCATTATTCGTTTTGAATTTTGAGACTCTTTTAATCATGGAATAAGTATCGTGTGCTTTACCAGTATCAATTATCAGAAACTCAATATCATCCAAACTTGCAGAAATTCTTTTAAATCCATTTATTTTGTCAAAGGTTCCCAGACCTCCAAATGAACAAGTATTGCAATCAGCTCCTGATGTATTAATATTGATCAATTTTTCCGCGTTTATTGCTCGGATACAAATTTCATTCTTGTTTAACGTTTTATAATTTGCATAGTAAAGCGAAGCTGAAAGTGCTACACAAAACGCTGAAGAGGAACCTAATCCACCTCCTAATGGCAATTCAGAATCTAATTGAACCATGAGATCCCCCATATTATAAGTTAGTGAGGGATGAGTATTGTTAGTAACGTTCTGATAACTGTTTAAGTAGTCTATAACTTTGTAGAGTTTCGAGACAATGTCACTCACTTTTGGTCGTAATACTGAAGGAGTTATATCAATTTCTGCCCCATCTTTAACTGAAGTAAAGCCCAAGTTAGATTCTATTTTTATTTTGCGTTTATTAGCTGAAAAGATCTGGATCGTTACCTTAAAGTATTTTTCGATCGAAGCAATTAACGAAGGAAAACCATATACAACAAAATGTTCCCCAAATAGTATAATTTTACCTGGTGCCAAAGCTTTTACGATCTGATTTGATCCGTCAATACCTGATACTTTGGGACAATTTTTCATTGATTTGATCACATCATTACTGCTGATGCATAACCAACAACAGATGATTTATTTCCATCTATATCACCGCTTGTCATATGCTTTAGAAGTATAGCATCAGAATTACCTACTATTTTCGAAAATTCCATGGTAGATGCAATGCATCCATAACCACACACTATATGAGAATAATTCTGTACAAGTCGATAAAAAGAATGAATGTTCATTCCTAGTGCTTCAGACAAAATTTGGTTATCAATTTTGCAGCATTCATTATATTGTAGGTAATGAGTAAGATTTGATGTACAGATCAATATCACTTTTTCATCTGTCGGTAGTACTGAAGACAATAGCTTTCCTAATTGCATCGAAGTCTCTTTATCCTGATTTTTTTGAATTATAGGGAGGAAACATAAATTATCTTTATGCAATGCCTGAATAAAAGGTAGCTGTGTTTCAATAGTATGATCTATCTCAAAAGAAAAGGAATCTAATTGTACAAATCCTTTGTTGAGGCATTTTTTGATTAAATCATTTGACATTGACTTGTTAACCTCGACTTTGCCTAATGGGGTTTCCCAATACTCGTTGTTAGTCACTGATACTCCGGGACTAGTTCCCCTATGATCGGAGGAAAGGATAATAAAATTATTACATTCTAACGCTTTAATTAGTGAGTATGCAAACGCAGAAGTGAGCCCGGAATACCTATAAGAACCATGGGGCACTAGAAAGCTCAAAATTTTTTTTTTCTGAATATATCCTTTTACGGTTCTTAATAGTTGTCTATCCTCTACGGACGAATATACACTATCAAATAATTTTTCAACTTCATCAATCAAACTATCATAATCTTTGGGATAATAAATACCACTGAAATTATGTTCTCGGATCAAAAGTTAGGTCAAATTAATTCTTCAACTAACTTTGCCTCGAAATCATCTATTTTCAACGGCATTTCAGAGTCGGATTTAATTTTTCCTTGTTTCTTTAGAACTTCTTTTGTTAATAACCAATAAACTGTGGCTAGTGCTTTTCTACCCCTATTATTTGATGGTATAACCAAATCCACCTTTGAAGTAATATTATCACTATTGGAAAGTGCAATAACAGGGACACCAGCTCTTGTTGCTTCTAAAACAGCCTGTTCATCTGCTTGTGGGTCGGTTACTATTACAATTTCAGGTTCTAGATACTTGGGCAAAGATGGATTAGTAAAAGTTCCTGGCATAAATCTTCCAAATATACCCCTAGCACCAGTCAGTTCACAAAACTTTTCAATTGGGGTTTTACCATATTCTCTTGCAGATGTTACAGCCACATTGGCTATGTTTGTTCTTCCTATAAACTTGGCAGCAACATCAATTCTTGCTAGTGTTTTACTTATATCAAGAATGTACAACCCTTCTGGATTTGCACGGGTAATAAATGAATTCATGAATTTAGTCTTTATTGGAGTTCCTACCCTAATTCCAGTGGATAAAATCATTTTTTCCAAGTTATTTGGATCCTCTAGGGATTCACCATCTTCATCAGTTTCTACTGAAGTAGTAGATGGTCTGCTGCTAGTGCTACTGCTGTCGCCAGTGGTTGATTTGTCTATCCCTGCTTCATTTTCCGATTCCTCATTATTTGTTGTTTCTATTTGATCATCTTGAATATCATATCTTTCATCTACAGACTGTTCACTACCCAAATGTGTATTTTGCGATTCTTCATTTTCAACATTAGAGTCTGTATTATTACTATTATTATTGAGATTAGAATTGTTAGCAGAATCAGATTCTTCAGAGTTCATGTTCATTATACATTGCTCCATTTAGCCATTCCTTCTATTAAACCATACTCTGATATTCTTAGTAATTCATTAAGCTTTGAGATTCTCTCTCCGCCGACCACGCCTGTTTTAATCATTACTGACGAGGTAGCAATTGCAATATGAGATATATGGTTATCAACAGATTCGCCTGATCTATGGGAAGTAATTAACTTTATGTCGTTTGAGCTGCACTCGTCAGCGAACTCGATAGCGTCATATAAAGTACCTGCTTGATTGACCTTTAATATTGCACCAGAACAAGCTTGTTTTGATGTCGCGATTTTGACTCTATTTTTGTTTGTCACAAGTAAATCATCGCCGGTGATCAAACAATTAGAATGTGCCTTTGTAAGTATGGCCATGTTATCAAAATCCTCCTCGTGTAGAGGATCTTCAGCATAAATTAAATGATAATCTTTGATTAACCTGTCAGCGTATTCTAGTTGTTCCTCAGGCGTTCTAGTAATTCCCTCTCGTGAATATACATAAATTTCTTTTTTATCATCCCATAAGGAGGAGCTAGCAAAGTCTATGCCGATTCTTATTTCCCTTTTAGGATCATACCCGCATTGAATTATTGCTTTCTCAACTAGTTCTAATGCCTCATCATTAATAATGTTAGGAGCCCAACCCCCCTCGTCGCCTTTACCATAGGTAAACTTGTTGTCAATTTTCTCAATACTTTTCTTTATCTCCTTATGTATCTTTGAATTAAGTGAGATCGCTTCTTCAATAGATTTTGACACGAGAGGAGTTATCAAAAACTCCTGAAGATCAGGAGTTCCAGGTCCAGCATGTGCACCCCCACCTAAAATATTTCCGAGAGGATATGGAAAGAGTGGTGAGTTCAATTTGGGATTTAGGACTTTATAAAATGGAAAAGCCATCGATTTTGACGCTGAATCCATGCTCGCGATAGTTAAAGCATATGCAACGGATCCACCAATTTTTGAATAATTATCAGTATTATCAACTTCCTTTATCGCATTATGCAAGTCCTGTAAATTTGATGAGTCTAAGCCTATGAATTTATTCTTTATTTTTCTAAAACTAGATAAGGTTACTACTGGATCGTTGTTAATAAAGCTCTGTGCCTCATACATACCCACACTGGCACCAGATGGTGCACAAGCCCTGCCAATATATTGATTATCAGATATGACGTCAATTTCAATAGTTTTGTCACCACGGCTATTGAAGACTAGTCTATCCTTTATTGATGTTATCTCGGGCACCTGATATCATTCCATCTCAGATTGTATCTCCGCTCGTCTTTTCCTGAGGGCTTCATAATACGGTATGACTTGATAAATGGTCTCAACACTAGATACAAACATTCTTCTGCAACAGTATCTAGTAATTTTTAGCGAATCCATTACTTTATTGGGTTCTTCTCCTTGTTTTACTTGGGCCAAAAATTCATTATAAATATTAGCTATTAGCTTTCCACATGTAAAGCATCTTACCGGAACAAGCACATCATAAAAAAGTGTTCTCCATAATAAAAATCATTCAACGACTATACAGTTTTCAAGTGGGAATATTCAAATTATAGGTCCAACAATAAAGTTCTAAAGCGGGAGTCGCCCAGCTTGGCCAAAGGCGTAAGGTTGAGGGCCTTATCCCTTAGGGGTTCGTGGGTTCAAATCCCATCTCCCGCATTTGTCTATCTAAAAAGTAAAGTTCTGCTAAATTAAAAGTAAGAATAAATTACAAGGAGGAGAATGATTTGTTTGACTCATGAATATTATTCCTGCAATGTCTGCTCCCGAGTATAAAGGAATCAAGAAATGGAATGATGATTTGGCACATTCGATAAAGGATTTGAAGGGTAAGGTAATATTGCTAGATTTCTGGACTTATACCTGTGTATTTTGCCTAAGAACAATCCCCACTATAGAAGTTTTGAAAAAAAAATACCATAGTAAGGGCCTTGAGGTAGTAGGTATTCATTCTGCAGAATATGAATTTGCGAAAAAAGAAGAAAATATCCGAAATGCACTTAGAACATATGGACTCGAAGATACCTTAACGGGGTTTGATACAAGCAATAAAACATGGGAGATATATGGAAATTCGTATTGGCCAAAGCATATTCTGATAGACACAGATGGATTTGTAAGGTACGAGCATCCAGGCTATGGTACAGTTGGAGATTTTGAGGAAGCGCTTATTGATTTACTCGACCTTCAAAGTACATCACACATAGAAAATAACATCAGTTCACATGAACAAACAAATGTTAATCATAAAGATCTTACAAATCTAAAGAAACATTCTCACGATAACAATATCCAAAATAGCAACGAAAATAATTACATAACAAAAATGTACGGGATGCATTTTGCTGGCATGCCACCGGAAATTTGTGTAGGATATACTCGACTTAGACGGTTTGGCAATAATCAAAAGATAAAAGTTGAAGAATTTAACATTTTTAGTGAAATCCCGCGAATTATGGATAACGTACCCTATCTAAAAGGAAAATGGTATTGGGGTAAAGAAGGAATAGGAGTATCATTTGACAACAAGGAAAAGAATCCGTCTATTATTTTCAATTATAATTCTGCATCTAATGTAAATATTATAACTGGCTCTACTGACGGAAAACTAGCTAAAGCAGAGATTTTGCTTGATGGTAAATACATGCATGAAAATCAAAAAGGATACCATTCCAAACTGATCGATGGTGTCAGTTCTATTGATATTACATGGCCTTTTCTAATGAATGTCGTAAAAACTCATAACCCAGAGTCTCATAAGATAGAGATCATACCTAAGACAGACAATTTCTATTTTTACACCTTTGTATTTGGATAGAAATCCATAAAAAAGGAGGTTATCAACATGACAGCGAGGGACAGGATAATAAATGATTCATGTCTTTAGTTGTCAATATGGAAGCAAAAAAAAATTCGCACTCAGATGGAACAAAGATAAAAGAATTGGATGAGCCTTTTAATTTTGAATTTCAAGATAACAAAGATAAAGTTTTTCACCTTTCAGATCTGATAGGAAAGAAAAATATCGTCATATACTTTTATCCAAAGGATTTTACCCCCGGTTGTAGCATTGAAGCTGAAGAATTTAGCCGAGACTATGACCAATTCAAGAGGCTAAATACAGAAATAATAGGAATAAGCCCGGACAGTCGTGATTCTCACGTTAAATTCCGCGAAAAAATGAACATCCCATATATGCTTGCTTCTGATACACAAAATGAAATTTCAAACAAGTACGGAGTTTTTGGATTAAAAAGTTTTATGGGCAAAGAATACTATGGAGTAACCCGTTCAACATTCCTCATTGATATAAGCGGAAGAGTAGTAAAGATTTATGACAAGGTCAAGGCAAAAGGTCATTCTAAAGAAGTATTAGAATTCTTGGAATCTGTTCAGTAGTTGACGTAATTGCGGTTCAGATCATCGTCATCGTCATTATCATTATAGCGATCATATTCATTTTCA
>Ga0196965_1000169_pt1 | contig 46856 bp, 38 predicted proteins | sample S1_20metaG_FD_148668 | JGI IMG/M metagenome (GOLD analysis project Ga0196965, IMG submission 148668) | Soil microbial communities from Anza Borrego desert, Southern California, United States - S1_20 | ecosystem: Environmental > Terrestrial > Soil > Desert | place: USA: California | collected...
CTATTATCGTTTCTATTTTCTTTGAATATTCAATAGCCTTAGATTCATCATTGGAATAACATATGAGAATTAGTTGATGAATAGGAAAATTTCTAATCCCTAATGCAATACCGTCTTGATCATCATCGCCAAAAGTAGCTATCTGGAGGGTCTTCAATACCTACATATCAACAACAAGACACAATTAAATATATAACGGTGCTTTTTTGGTTTGCACTTCAGATGATATACAACCAAATTGTATATCGATTCTCATCGAAAATTTACTACTATTGACATACCATTAGCAGCACCACACAAAGCGCATTAGAAGATAATCTAAGATAAACAGCATAGATGATTCTATGTCAATAGTGTAATGCCTTTCTTCTAGAAGCGGTGATATTCATCTGAACATAATCTTATCTCCTACCTATAAAACCGAATTAGTTTGAATAAGTTAATTCTACATGACAGAATATAGATAATGGTGATTATGGATTTGTTATTTCACCCTCGGCTGTTTGATTAGTACTTATACTACCATTATTTGCTTGGTCTTGATTGGCAGTATTAGTGCATGTGAAAGTATTATACGGTAATACTTTGACATTCCCTGTAGCACATGATTGTGTAGATTGTTGATTCTGATTTATGGCTGAATTTGCAGTGTTTGAACTAACTGTAGAACCTTCAGTACTTGCACCATCACCAGCACCGCCTGTTCGACCTGCAATTATGCCAGCACTACCACTATTTACTTGATTCTTGTCAGAAATTTTTTGCAAGCCGAAGGTGGAAGTTCTCCAGAAGCACATTTTTCGGCTTTCGTTAATTTATTTCCGTTAGACAGTTGAGCAATGGCTCCATTACTTACAATTAGGGATGTAAAAAAGTAAGGCACTTGTGATAAAGAATATTACAACTGTATACAATTTATTATGGTTTTTAATGTGATTATTCACACAATTATTATTAGAATCAAACTTTATATTCATCGTTTTTAAATTGTCGTTTCTCTTTAGAAAGTATGTGCTTAATAGAAACAAACCCAAGTCTGGATAATTTATACTAATTATTTAACGCAACGAATCATCATTGAATTATATAAGTTTTTGTACACACGGATTAAGGTGCCAACAAAAAAGGAAAATATCGAAAATCTGCAAAAGAAACTGGGTGAAGTTCTAGGCTTAGAAAGAGCAGCTCAAAAAGCAGTTGATCAACTGATAGCAATGAAATTAATAAAATCTAATTCTAAAGACGAAGCTAAAGAAATTCAAGGAGAAGCAAGCACTCATGAGAAAAAAATTCAAGAAGTTGTTAGTTTTTTTTCTGAAGACAAGGATGTTAAATTAGATGCAAGTAAGGTAGAAGAATCAGCCACAGAAACAGAAGAAAAAGCAACCAAAATTATGAAAACCTATCTTGGTGAAAACCCTGACACATCAGAAGCATTAGAATTTTTGTGTCTGGCGGAAGGAGGTGAGGTATCACATTACGAAGTGTTACAAGCTATTTGTGAAAACTTTGATAATAAAAAAGCTTTAACAACCGTAAAATCTATCCTTAAAGAAGAACAAAAACATCTTACTCAATGTATTGACATGGCAAAATCAGTGGTTTCATCATAGGTAATTACTTTCCTTCCGCCATATTATTTTGAATAGTAGCGTCACCCTATGGTGGCGCAGAACGATCAGTTTATTGCAAATTATCGTCCTAATATAGTATGTTAAGAACAAAGATTTGTATTAACAATGGGCGAAATTATTGATAAAGTCAAGGGTAAAGCTAAGGATGTAAAAGATGCAGTTGTAGACACTACAAAAGATGTTGCAGACAAGACAAAAGACACTGTGAACTCATCCTCTGGTGAAACTGATCAGTCTTACTCTTCTTCTTCTTCTTCTTCGTCGGGCGTAGATAAAAAGTATGAAGAAGGTGGACCTGGAACGGATATGAGTAGAAACGATGATCCATTAACAGAGTATAGAGACAAAGAGCCTATGACTCCAGCAAAGATAAACGAGATAGAACCAACTGCAGTCAAAAGAGATCCACGCGATCAGACCATTACTTCAGAAGGTCAAACTGGAACAAATACTCCTGAAGCACAAGAAGAATATCGAAAGAGGGGAATGACAAAGGTAAATTCTGATAGTCATTCACATGGTGATTCATCGTGTTCGTGTGGACATTAATCACATACGATCAAATCTTCAATTACTATTCGTAGGATTTATAGTAAAAAGCCTTTCATTATGAAAATTAAAGGCGAGAAAATATTCCTATTTTAATTAGAACACACAGCCGAACGATATATACAATCAATATTTGAGAACCTTTTAGCATGTAGTTTCTAACTTTTGCTTATTTACTTTTAGTCATAGAGTGCATTTTATAATACGGTTAAATTCGTTTACAATAATCTTTAGTTATTGAGTTAAAATTTGATTCTATGCTGATAAGGGATGTTAAACATAAACTAACGATATTATCACATAATGAGGAGAAGAGATACTTTTAAAAATAAGTTAACCGCGATGGCCCTCTATTGCTTATCCTTCTTCTTAATTACACTTGGATTTGTCTTTACGATATATTGGTTAATGTGGACTTTCTACATGGTATTTCTTGTGTTTATAGGAACGATGTTTATAGGATTAGGTACGTTTCTATTATTCTGGTTGTATATGAACAGATTAGCCTATTACAATAAACTTTAGATTTCAATCATTTGATTTATCGGAAACGTGGTTATTGAATAAGAATGGTAGACATAGAAGAGGTAAATGTATGAGGATTTATTCAAAAAAACACAATGATGAAGATCTTAAGGGATTTTATTCCATGGGTAAAAAAGATCTATTAAGTTAATGACGAGGTTGTAAATTCGAGTATCACTATAGAGGGTTAGGGTCTAGAAGCATTGAGCACAGGGATGTTGACAATATTGATTGATAAACTAAATGTACGAAGAAATCTGAATATTATTCAATTCCAAAGGAAGCGAAGATAATAAAACCTTGCTACTGCACCCGTCTGCCAAAACTGGAATAGCTATTACTAATTCAATTCTGTCTAGCGGTTAATACAAAGACAATATTATTTTCTATTTCTTTATCTTTTTTAAAAGAGTAAGGCTTTGACTAAGGAATATCCTTTATATATGGAATCTTGAATTTGCCTCCTTCTATCTTCTGCACTATCAATACAATTCTGTCCATGCATTACTCTTGACATATATGTTCCACCGCTGCAAAACGGAGTTAACATTCCTAGAAATAGATAAAAGGCATCAGTAAACTTTCGACCATCGTCATCATCGAGCTTGGCCTCAAGCCTCATGCTTTTTTAGGGTTTTGTAGAGATTATGGTCAACTATGGAAAGTAGTTTGCGCTCTACAATTCGTTACCATTATCTTATTAACCCCATTTATGACATGAATGTAGCCTTGCCTCTATTTCTAGGCTATTTATATATGCTCAAAAAACTAAATAAACATATTACTTGTAGTAATATTTTGAATAAAATATTCATTAGGTGATATTTCTATGAATATAACACAAAAGAAGCAAAAAATATCATAGATGTAGTAAGGGTGGATATACAAATAATATTAGAACTTTCGGTCATCCACTACTTAATATAACTTCTTTGATAAAAATGACTTTAATATCTGCTCATGTTATTTCTGACCAAATTCTCAAAAAACTGACATGAGAGCCTTACTGTTGACAATTATTAGTAAACCGACCATATTGATAGGCGAAAATTTATCGCAATAACAATACAGGAAATTTAGAGAAAGTGAATATCTTTTATGAGAACATAAACTCAAGGAAGATAAAAATTAGTTATTAATCTAAAATGTTGTGTCTCACAATATTAGTAGCGAATTTCTCTCTATACTAATCAAAAATTGCCATAACCAAAATTATTGTATATACTATAAAAAGTAGATGATTGCACTTCTTGTTCAGCATTTTATCATAATAATGAGCCCGCAAATTAGTGATATATCTTACATCTTTTTTAGGATAGGTGAATTAATTGTTATAAATTTCCATTATTTTGCAAAAACATTATTAATCTGATGGATTTAGAATATACATTGCCCTCCCAGACTCATGGTAAGTCCCAGAATCGAATAGGTGATCGTAAAATAGCGATTATTGACGATGAAAATGATTTGCTTTATGTATATAAAAAAGCATTAGAGTTTCAAGGCCTTAAAGTGATCACATTTGATGATTCTTCGCTAGCTTTAGATGAATTAAAAGAGCACTATAAGAAATATTGTATGGTTCTCGTAGATATTCGTATGCCCATAGTTAATGGATATCAAATAGCAACTGAAGTCAATTTAATTGATCCAAGCATGAAAATAGTTTTGATGTCTGCCTATGATGTTTCAGAAGGAGATGTATTGAAAAATGTAAGCAATGGTGTCCGAATTGATGGTGTAATGCATAAACCATTTTCATTAATTAAACTAATAAATACAGTTAACACACTTTTAGAAAAATACTAATTGAAAGCCAATCTATATACATCAAGCTACTGCTTAATTTTTATAAATACTTGATTATAAAGTTGGAATGGTAATTGATACAAAACAGGGATAGTCAAATATGGCTTAAAATTTAATTGTGACATAAGATGACTTTCTTTGACTAAGATGTAGTTTATTTTCTTTTCCGAAAAGTATGATAATATATCGAAAGTAAATTACAAGTTGTGGATATTTACGAAAAATGTTGCCCTCTCGTTGTTAATCATAGGGTTAAAAACAATAGTATAGATAGGCAGACTACTCCTTCCTCAAATGATATACCATGTTGTATTTACTATTATGTCAAAAAAGATCTATATTATACGGATAAATACTGCGTTATGGATCCAATAGTATTTGTACTAAAATCGTCAAATTAGTAACGAGATGATAGGATTTTGACTTCAAGGCATCATGGTGTGTTTAGTACATTCGTCTTAAAATCCCCCTAAGAGTCCAGTCTATTATATAATTTCATCTAGGTAAAAAGATAAAGAAGATCAAAATTCTTCAAATTTTTTACTTTATTAAAATCGGAAGCAATGTTAAATAGAATGGTTTGATAGCAAAGTTAGATATTATTATGAGACAGTGGACAATAAAGTCCTTATTTCAATATTTAGGATATGTAGACTACCGTCTGATAGGACAAGAAGAAATTCAAATAAATAATATCGCTCCAATTGACAAGGGATTAGTAGGCGATCTCTCTTTTTGTTCTTCTGATGATCATGAAGGTTTAGAGTCTATATTAAATTCTAAAGCAGGAGTTATTCTTTGCAAAAAAACCCTTGCAAATAATATTAGACATACCTTTGGAAATAGCAATCGTATCTCAAAACTCTTTGTAATGGTGGATAATCCACGTCTTACTTTTATAAAAATAGCCAAATTGATTAAAGAATACGTGGACACTAGAAAAGAAATATCTAAACATGCTGTTATTGCAGATTCGGCTAAAATAGGAAGAGATTGTTCTATTGGCGATTTTGCTATAATCGGAGAGGATTGCATTGTTGGTGATAATACCTCAATAGGTTCCAGAGTGGTGTTAAAAAATACCAAAATAGGAAACAATTGTGTTATACAATCAGGTTGTGTAATAGGCCAAGAGGGATTTGCATTTGAAAGAGAAGAAAAAGATATGAATCTTGAAAGGTTTCCACATTTTGGAAAGGTTATTATCAAAGATAATGTTGAAATATTTGCTAATTGTTCTATTGCCATAGGATCTATTTCTGACACTATAATCGAAGAGGGGACTAAAATTGATGCTTTATGTCATATAGCTCACAATGTCCATATAGGTAAAAATGCCCAGATAACTGCAGGTACAGTAATAGGTGGAAGCACTCAGATAGGCAATAATAGTTGGATTGGTCTTAACAGCACTATAAAGCACAAAACAAAGGTAGGAAACAACGTAATAGTAGGATCTGGAAGTTCTGTTATCCATGATGTTGAGGACAGAGACATTATTGCAGGTGCTCCAGCCAATTCCATAAAAAATAAGATAACAATTAGCAAAGATAAACTCTTTTTGATGGGCGGACAGAACAACGAGGAAAATGATCAAGATAATGAATATAAATTCGAAGATAAGCCGAGATATATTAAACAAAGAGAGTTGACATTTGTGGGCTTTTTGTTTGGAACATTTTTAGTTTTTATCTAGATCCAATATGAATTGATATGGCTTTCAATTATATCTGATAAAAAAGTCTAAGGTATGACTATGTAGATAATTCTTGGCTCATCTATCTAGGTGATGGTGTCATAAACTCTTTTTGAGTTATCATTTCCACTGATCATCTCTATATTAGATTCAGTGCCGACAGGAATTTCTTGTAATTAAATTTAAATAATTGAATTACAGTTCGTCCTGCCTGAAAGGAAATGTCATTAGAATCTGTGGAGACTGATGTTTCATCTGCTATGACATGTATAGATACAATCTCATTAGCGCCTCCATTATTGGTAATTTGAACATTTATCTTTGATATCATGATATATTATTGTATCTTGTGCAAGAACCATTTACCAGTAAATGAATTAATCCAAAACTTTTAACACTGATATTATCAAAAGATTAAACCTGGAGTTACAAATATTGTTTATTCTACCATTACAGAATATCTAATTGTCCGAGTTGTGTACATATGTTGTTATCTATCCTGATGCCAGAACTGTATATCGAAAGCCTGAAGTCAAATCATTAGTACAACGTAGGTAATATCATAGCCATAAATTTCTGTCAGTTGAATTGTTGTCATCACATAAATTTCAAAATCAGAAACTTTGAGATAACCCATAAAAAATTCATTAAATTAATTAATAACGCTTTATTGTTTTCTCTCTATACTTTTTCCTCATTTCCCATCCGCGGAAGGATCTCGTTCTTAGCTTGTAGTGACAACATGGACAATACGGATTGTTTTCCCAGTTTATAAAAATCTCACAAGTACTACACCTTTTTTGACCTTCTTTATATCTAGATGGAATATTATGATTCCTTTTTGCTTTATACCTTACACATATTCCATTACAACTCATACCTATTAGAACGTGAAAAATAATTCTGCAGTGGCTATAAATACGTACTTAATTGAATGATTTCCTACATGAATCAATCCATTCAGATCTTATCCTTTTCAAGATACTTGCATCTATATCATACAAATAATACTGATTTAGAAAATAGAATAACAAGATCGGCCAAAGTATTGCTACTCTTGATTCAAATTTTGGATTCTGTCAAGTAATCTATGAATTATGATAGAATATCTGAGAGGCGGTTGACGAGATTCTGCTCTAATTTGGATACCTACTTTACAATTAGTATATCAAATTGGAAACTATTGATTTATTAAATTAATCTATATAACATTCTCAACTAGAATTAATCCTATAACAATCGAGAGAAATAGGTATATCTAAACAGTTAATCTCATCTACTATGATTGCAATGTCCGTTCTTTATGTTGAGTATATTAAGGATCTATTCTCTCCCACTTTAACTTTGAGGCCAGGTATTATCGAAGAATTAGAGAAAACGATATTAGATATCCCTTATAATGAGATCATAATTGATTTTTCTGGTGTTAAATCCATGAGTATTGAATTTGCAAAAGAATACCTCTCAATCAAACATAAAAGTAAGAAAGCAATAAACGAAGTAAACATGCCCCTCCATTTAGAGTCGGTAATGGATAAGGCTTTTTGAAAATATTAGAAATTTTATACTCAATAGATTTTGAACCTATATAGAAAAGAAGGTTATAGTCCAAATTATGAATGCTTTTTGTCATTGTAAGTATTTGATTTGATTCCTCCATTGGTCAATTATAGCACATCATTATGAAAGAAAGTGAATAACTCTACCTAACACACCTAAGTAAAACTAGAATAACATAAATATCTAATAAAAAACTAGATGTTTTTTGACCTAAATCCAAGCAAGCTAAGAGCCTAGATGTTAAGCGGCCAAGTTGAAAGCTATTGTTAAAAGCATAATAACTTTATTACCTTTGTCTCATTTTGATTTTTCTCATGTATTAGGTTTTTTATTCTAATTTTTTTTTACCTGTGCCTCTTCTTTGAGATAACGTCTGATAGTAAATTGATAATAAGCTTACTAATTCAAAATGAGATAATGTGTTAAAATATATGTGAGTTATTAAACAATGCTCTACAATATTGCACATTTTAGCTAACCTGGTTATTTTCTATGAGCCAGCCATATTGATTGTGTTCGTAACACCATCTCCACGATTTATTTGGTAGCTCTATCATTACAGGATGTTTACTTTCTTCAAAATGTCTTCTTGCATGCAATCCCTCAGAAGAATCACAGCAACCAATATGTCCACACGTTAGACACATCCGCAGAGCAACCCAACGCGTTCCTTCGCTCTTACACTTTTCACACACTTGAACTTTTGGAGCATCCATCTTATTTCTTATCTTAATATGCTCACATTCTTGATTCATGAGTAAAAGTAAATATTATAATTTAAAGAATTATCCTATTTTCTTGGACTCTTCATGATTCTATATATTTTTTAAAGTTTAATAATATTATCTAACGTTGAAAATCAAAAAGAGGTTCAACATATTTACCGTCCAACTTGAACCTTATCTCTTATTCTGAATTTCATGTGACTTAATCCTATGAAGGCAATAGTGATTAAATAGTATGTTTATCATGTTTTGGCATTATGGCTCAAAATAATAAAAATGGCAATAACAATAGGGGTTTGGCATCTGCTAATGCAGAAACAAGAGCAAGAGTTGCTCGTGCTGGCGGAAAAGCAAAGCATGATGAACGAGGGTTGCAGGCTGCTAATGCAGAAACAAGAGCAAGAGTTGCTCGTGCTGGCGGAAAAGCTTCACGTAAGGGTAACTAAAATCAGTTTCCTCAGAGCAAAAATACTTGCAACAGATCTCCTATTGAAACCTACTTTGCACAAGAACATCTAACGCTAAATCTACATACATGAGATCAAAACAAATATGCCATTACAAGTAAAGTTTGATTTGACAGAAATATTAGATGATGTTATTGGGGAATCTCTTCTAGGTAATCAACATGTAAGTGATTAGTTATTTTGTAGCTTAAAAATAGAAGAATTTTTGATTTTCTCTTTGATTTTATCTATAGCATCATCATTGAATAAATTGTATTAAATGATTTTATATACAATGCAATTTTTTTTATTCCATATATTGATCGGAATACCTCGACTGTTTCATTCATGTATCTTACTGGATTATCAACTTCTAAGCTGGCCTCAAAACCTTTTGATAGAATAAATTCTCTTTTACTCACTTCGACGGGATTTAATAGTTCCTCTAATTCTATATACAGTCTTCTTAGTTGAGAAATAATTTTAATAATTTTAATATCATCTCTGTCCCAAGAGAAATATGCCGAAAGATCTTCATCAAGCATTGTAGGTGAATTAATATAGGCTCGATCTATCAAATCAAATATTCTCTTATAGTAATAAATCCTCTCTATTGAATTGTTGGAAGATTTTGGTCTGAAATTGATATTGCTTATGCCCACAGCATTACTATGAATCACCCTATTGTGGCGCTGTGCGTTCCATTTTCTGCCAAATACCTGGTCACAATAACCACATTTGTAAATTTTTTTGTCATGTTATAGTTTCAATCTACTAATTGATAAAAAGTTACTCCGAGTAACTCTGTAGACTTCTATAGTCGGAGGACAACTTTTAAGTTCAAATAAATTTGGATACACGAATTAAAAAATGTGATTTAATGCAATAATACTACCGGTTATTGGATTTGTTATGCTATATCACAACTATAAGAGAGCAACCATGCTTTGGCGACTTTCCGAAAATTCGAAAGTCAATTCTAAAACTTTTTTAATGATTAAAGATATGTTTAGAGCTACTTTTTTTCAGTTCAATAGAATCACATAATCTATTAAAGAAAGCAATTTCAAACTTTTGCTGTTAAAATTAACTTCAACTAAAAGGTCATATGAGTATTCCACGATCTTATTTATGAACGAGGAAGGATAATGGTATAACAAAACTATAGCGTTTCCTGTCCTATCTGTCTAAACTCAGAATTAAACATAAAAAGGTCTCTTGTATTTGTGCTATAGTGATATTTTGATTATTGGGTATTACAGAAATATCTCTTACATTATAAGAGCCGTCTTGGCTGATTATAAGCTTATTAAAGCTAGATACATTTTTGTATAAATTACTTTGAAAAAAGTAAAAGGTTACCTGCTGATACGGATAAGAATTTTTTTTATGATTAATTGAACTATAATTCGGGATTTTAAAAAAATAAAAAATTATTGTTGGGCTGCTGCGTTATTTCCAGTGTTATTCTGAGTCTGTGTATTTACATTGTTTCCTGATCCAGCTGTATTGCCTCCAGAAACTACACCACTGTTTTGGTTGGAGGTTTGTGATTGGCCTATACCTTGGTTGGCTGTGTTTCCACCGCTACCACTACCACCACTTTGGGCTGCTGCGTTATTTCCAGAGTTGTTCTGAGTCTGTTCATTTACATTATTTCCAGAGCCTGTAGTGCTACCACCAGAAACTACACCACTGTTTTGGTTGGAGGTTTGTGATTGGCCTATACCTTGGTTGGCTGTGTTTCCACCGCTACCACTACCACCACTTTGGGCTGCTGCGTTATTTCCAGAGTTGTTCTGAGTCTGTTCATTTACATTATTTCCAGAGCCTGTAGTGCTACCACCAGAAGCTACACCACTGTTTTGAGTAGAAGATTGTGCTTGACCAATTGCTTGGTTTGCAATATTAGCTCCGCTACCACTACCACCTTGCTGTGCAAGTGCGTTACTTCCACTGTTTTGTTGGTTTTGAGCATTTAGGTTATTACATGAGACAAATGTTCCTGTTCCAGATACACATAATGCATTCTGAGCAGAAGATTGTGCTTGACCAATACCTTGATTAGCTGTATTACCGCCATCGTCATCGTCATCGTCATCGTCATCACCACCGCTTTGGGCAGCTGCATTATTACCACTGTTTTGTTGGTTTTGAGCATTTAGGTTATTACATGAAAAAAGAGTACCGTCACCAGATACACAAACACCCAATTGAGTAGAAGATTGTGATTGGCCTATACCTTGATTAGCTGTGTTCGCTGTAGCAAATACATTCATGGTCATTGAGATTGGACCGACAAGAAGTATGAATGATATTGCTAGAATTGTTGATGTAATTATTGCTTTATTTACACCTATGATACTATTCATTACATTTGCTGTATTCATAAAAGTATATAAACTCAATTCTATAATCTTTAGATATAATATTTTAGCATGTATTTGTTATAGAGAAGTTGTTACTCATTTAACTCAATGGTATGTAGTTGACCATAAAGATCTTTAAAGATGGTTATTTTTGATTTTCCTTCTGTTTATTGCTTCTATTCATATAAGTGGGTCTCTTTAGCTTAATATTTCTAAATCTATCCATTCTTGATGTTACACGTGTTTCAGAGGCTGAATAAGGATGAGGTATTACTACAACTCTTTCAATGGACGGGAATTGAGAACTAATTACTAATTGAATTTTTAGTGACAGCATTTCAACTTCTTCAAGAGATTCTTTGCCGTCAACAGCAATGTGTATTTCTGCTTGGTCGACCATACCAGAAGAGCGAAGTAATACATCTCTTACCACTATCTTTTCGTCACTAAACTGCTCGGAAATAATATTTTTAATAACTACTGTTAGTTTCGGATTTTGCCATGAATCTATTAGTATCAGAGAAGATTTTTTTAGAGACAGATATGATACCGAAAAAATATAACCCGCGATTATCATTCCGCCAATTCCATCCATCTGAACAAACCCAAATTGTGTTGCAACAAGTATGCTGAAAAACCCTATAACTGAAGCTGATCCATCTTTAATTGAATTTCTGGCATCGGTCTTCAATGAAAGTAGGTTGTATTTGTTAGCAATGATGCGCATTTGAAATGCCCTATGCAATGAGAATGCACTGGCTCCTGCCAACACTGCCATGACAAGGTATGGATGTTTAATTTCATGCGGATGAATTAACGCTTGATAGGAATTATAAAAGATAATCACACCAATTACTATCATTCCTATAGCAGCAATTAATGCTGAAAAACTTTCTACTTTATGATATCCAAAATGGAATTTTTTATCGGCGGGTCTATGTGCAATTCTTAGTCCTAACAATACTATAAAAGAAATTGCAGCATCAGAAATTGAATCAATACCATCGGCAGTAGCAACCACACTGCCGCTTAAAAATCCTGTTATTATCTCCACAACACCAATGGCCAATAATGTTACAACGGAAATCTTTGCAATCCTTTTGCCTGCTATAATCCCTTCTTGGACTAGATTGGGTGATTGCTGTGTTTTAGAGCCGTTTTTGATTAAATTTTCTTTGAGTTCTGCAAGATCGTCAGTAGATTTATTTTCTTTCTTATCTTCTAAATCGTCCAAATTAATGAATTGATTTTATTTGTTTCTGACTCTATTTAAAATTTGCTAGCTCGCGAATGTTTATAAAAAAAATTTCTAATTGTTACAGTATATTAATCATATTATACATGAATTCTTGCTAAGTTTGAATTATTTTGAATATTCCCCGTTATTTAATATATGAATAAAGGCTTGTATGCATACTTACGTCAATCTAACTATTCTCTAATCCTTGAGTCATCGTAATTGTTACTCAAATACTGATTCATAATTGCTCTTCTTTTTTGCCTATTATTATATTACAATGGGATCAGCCGGATTTGAACCGACGACCTCCAGCGCCCGAGGCTGGCATCATACCAAGCTAGACTATGATCCCTTTTCTAACGTTTTCAATATTATTGTTTTATCCTATATTTATTATGTCATTGGTTGTCTTAAGATACTTAGTTTTCAACTATTCAGAAAAGGTCTTTCTAATTATGGACATGCAAAATTGATGTTAATTTCGTCTCTACAAGAGTTTATCAATTTGTCATCGAATGGATTATTTGGATCAGATCTTGCCTCTTTATAATTTGGAAGGAATCCTTTGTCTATAAGTTTGAACACTATAGCATAGCTAATAGGAAAAGCACCTGTGGCACCTGGCGAATTATAATTTAATATATGTAGTATGTTATCTTGTAACAAGAAAATCGGGTTTAATACAAAATTACCTGTATTATCTATTAAAGTTGATCTGATTCCAGCAGTACCACGAATTTTAAACTCTTTAGGTTCTAGACTGGGAAGAAATCTCTTAACTCTGCTTATCATATATCTTTTGGAAATACTGCTTAGTGCCTCCCTAGAAATTAGGTCAAATAATTCTCTTCTAAATAGTGTTTTATTCGCCATACGATCTTTTTTTATTATTAACCGATACATCTTAGGAAGAAATTCCTTCGCATTTGCAAAGTTATCATAACCGTATGGTGATAAAACGGGACATGCATTTGGTCCTATCTCTCTTTTTCCATTAGACCTAATTATCCAATGTGGATCTAAAAAAGGAAATTGTTGAAATTGTGGTACTGAATAGATGCTGTGACTAGTTAGATTATCGTATTTCGGTGGAGCAACCCAGTATTCTCCTCTGAAGAAAAGATCCAGATATGGATGAACTATTTTTGTTTTATTTAAAATATTGATCGAGTTACTACCAGAAGCATTGATTAAAAAATTGCAATTGAATTCTTTTTTACTCTTCTCTGAAACATCAAGGTATTCTAGTATTATTGGTTGACCTGAAGTCTCTTTGTATTTTATATTGACAACTTTTGAACATGTCACCATCCTGATTAGATTATTTTTACTAGATATCTGGTCTGCAAGCATTTGAGTAATTTGGCCGTAGTTTACTGATGCGTCTTTCTTACATAGTATGGCTGCTTGACACCTTAAATTAGGTTCAATTCTTGATACCTCTCTTTCATATAGAATCTTTATCTCGGTATCGTCAAGACCATTTTTTATTCCCCATTGGAGATGTTGAGAGAGGGTCTTTTCTGACTTTGTATCTACTGCTACTTCAATTACACCATCTTCAATAAATGATATCCTGTTAGCATAACAGTATTTTTTCCAGAAATCATATCCATATAAAGCAGCTTTGGCCCAAACTTTTTTTTTCTCAGGATTGTAAATGAAAGGAGCATGTACTTTTCCTGTGTTTCTTGAGCTTGTATGCAATCCTGCTTTTTCTTCTTGTTCTATAAGGGTAATTTTTGAATCACATAGAGAAGAGATCACATAAGCTAGGGTCGTTCCCAGTATACCTGCTCCAATAATTATAATGTGATGATTATCTATAATTGTCAGACACTTTGTTCCGTTACAAAAAGTAGTTGTTATACTCCCGTCATCGTTACCTTGCCCATCATTAGTGACTGGTTAATTTCACTTATCTCATGACTTTTATGCTTTCTTCGTTCAACGACATATCCTGATTTAGAATGATAATAAATTATCATGTCGGTTGGGTAGAATGAAATGATAGAATGATTATCTGAATCAGATGCAAGATGTCTAAGATGAATATTTTCCCATTCAAAAAGCTTGTCTATATCTCCATCGAAATAAAACTCACTTCCACAACTACATTGTACATTTCTCCAACTTTCTTTAATGTTCCTCAGCCATTTGTCTTTTTTTAGACCTATTCCTTGAGTCGCTTCATTTCTGTCATTTGCATTGGACTTTGTGTCATCTTTGTTTGATTGCAATTCTTTTATCCCGACGCCCTAAACCAAATATATAGTATATTTGTTTTAAATCTGTTACTTTTAACTTTTAAAATTTAATGTCATTTTTGCTAAAAAATCTGTCTCCTTTTGATTATGATATTCAAACGACTACAGAATATATATTTTTGACACTAGATAAAAGGGTTTTTTGCTATTCTTTTAAATGGATTTTGGCTTTTGAAAAATCTAAACTATTCCATTCAATATGAAAACCTAAGAAAATAAGCAAGTCAATATGTGCCCTTTCGGGCACTCCCTTTGATTCCAATAGTTTACTTGCCTCTTCTAATGTATCAATACTTTTGATTTTATCTAGAATTTCTTTTGTAAACTCTTTCTTAAAAAAGAACTGATTTATCAATAATAGTTGGTATTTGGCTAATTCTTCATTGAACTTTTCTTTTATTATGATATTTTTATCAATTAATTCCTTTAGTCTAATTTTTGAAAAATTGTTATCAAAACTATTGCCCCGTTGTAAATACATTTCAAGATCGCTTATTGGAACAACATTCAAATCGCAAGTTTTGAATTTCTCCAAGAACTTTGTGACACTTTGTATCAGCATCTGTTGATTTGATTCATTTAACACCTCATGATTTAGGTAATTATTCTCAATTTCTTTTAAATATGAAATTATGTCTTTAAATAAAATCTTGTCTCTCTTGTATGATGTTATTAATATATTATTATCACTTTGAAGCTTTGTTAATTTTTGATTATCAATAATTTCATATGACATCAAGTTTTCAAGATTAATAACAAGAATCATGAATAATTTTTCTTTTTGATTTTTATTTTGTATTACATCAGATATCTTTGATATCTTTCTTTCTAGGTATTCTTTAGTCCAAAAACCAATGATTTCAACAATTACCTGGTTACCAAATTTTGACAAAACAAAGTCGGGTATGAAAGCAGCCTTTTGTTTGGTTATGATGGGCTCAGGTTCCCTTTCAATTGTCCATCCTGTTTGAAATAACTCAAACTGTTCTAAGAATTTCCTCTCAATTTTGCTGTCAAAAAATATTCTAGGTTCTTTGGTGGTATTAGTATGTACATCTATTTGACCATGTGTATCTAATAATGGTCTATCCAAGTTTTGATCGTTATTGCGATACTCTGTATTTGTATTATTCAAAGCAGAACTTTGATTTGATACATTCAATTTGTTTATACTGTAATTATCGTGAATGTTGAAAGCCATTAATGGCGGGATTGAATTTGGATACGAGTTATGAGAAATTTCAAATACATATATTATTTTTTTTCCATTGTTAGTTATTCTAAGGATGTCTGCGTTTATGGACCATTTGTCTGAAGTCAAAATAATTGGTAATATTTTTGATATTGCATTTCCATATCTGTCTGTTAGTTTTAGCACATTTAACGCGCCCTCAATTATACATACAATTCTATTTCTTTTGTTTAATCCATTACTGAGTTTGTCTTTATTTTCTATATTGTTTTGTTCCTCCTTATGCACTTCTAACCAGTACATTAAGCCAAGCCTTTTGACTTCTCTCAATACCTCTTTCCACTTTGTACCTACACTGGAGCTTGATTCTAATTCTAGTTTCATCTTTAAACAACTAAATAGCAAAGTCTGGATCAGGGAAATATTATACATGACTAGTAACTTCTGTGGTGATACTGGAAGGAATATATCGATTACAGAATTTTCCTCCAAATCAGACCACATCATCCTTGACAGCAAATCATATGAAGTATTTAGTCGATTTGACAGTTTTTCTAATATCAATTTCCGCTTGTTTTCATTTATTGCAATGCCTTGTCTAGCCGATTCATCAAATACTATTCTTCTGATCTCTGTGGCACTGTGATTTGCTCTTGATCCTTCTATATCGTGTGTTTGTTTTCTTGTATCATTTTTAATATGTTTAATATCCTTTGATTGTAACTGTGATGATGATGCTGCTGATGAGGATGATGATGATGAACTAAATGTACATCTTCTTTCTAAAATAGTTGACAATCCCCTGACAAGCTTATAATCTTTATAGGTGATTTCTAAATCCCTAAGCGAATGATCCAACTTTTCTTTAATGAGGTTGCGATTGTAGCAGTAGTCAAAAGCCTGAATTAATTGCGTTGCTATCTCTATATCTTTAGAGTTTCGTTCAATTGAACATAAGACTGGGTATATTTTATAGTTCCTGTTATCTAGTTTATATCTTAATAAATCAAATGGTATCATATTCTAAAGTGACACCTTGGTTTTTCATATAATAAGAAAATAAAAACCGATAAATCCAACTCTTTTAAATTGATTGCCGGCGTCATTATCATTTAATTCTTTTTGTATTTCTTATCATTGTATCTTTCCTATTCCTTTGTTTCTTTTGGTACTGGTAAAAACCTCACTCGTGTCCGACGAAATTATCTCGATTAGATTGGCTAAATTTTGAATATCCTGTTTGGGCCTCAGTAATCTTCCGAGCCTTTGAATAAATTCTCTTTTACTACCTGTACCGCTCAATATTATTCCCATATTTGCATCTGGAACATCTGTTCCCTCATCTAAAACCCTGGTTGTCACTATGATTCTATACTGTCCTTTTTTGAATTTTTCTAAGATTTCATTTCTTTCCTCATTTTTAGTTTTATGTGTTATTACAGGGATTAAAAATCTGTTTGAGATGCTATAGGCAAGCTTAGTATGAACTGTGAATATGATTATTTTTTCTACAGTGTGGTCTCCTAAAATTCTCTCTAATTCTATGACTTTTGCTTTACTGTTAAGTGCAATGTCTAAGGCTTCGTTTCTCAAAAGTAACGCTTTTCTAAGGTTAGTATTAGTTGAGGATAATACAATAAGTCTTTCCAATCTTATAGGATAGTATATTTTTGCTTCCTTTAGCAATTGCTTGTATTCATAAATTGTTTTATTATATCGGATTATTTCATCTGGTAACATGTTAACCTTTATTTTTTTTAAACTAAATTTTGCCAAATGGTTTTGTTGAGAAAGTTCATAAAAGTCCTTTTTAAATACAATATTACCTACTAATTTATATAAATTGATATGTTTACCGTCTTCTCTCTCTATAGTTGCAGTCAAACCTAATCGAAAAGGGGAGATGAATTGTTCTCCAATTAAAGAATACTTGTCAGAGGCAAGGTGGTGGACTTCATCGAATATTAAAAATTCAAATTTGTTACCAAGATAAGCTGCTTTTAGATAAGCTGAATCATAAGTTGTAGCTGTAATACTTTTGATTTCTTCACTTCCTCCTCCTAATTTACCAATATAATATTTTTCTCCTACTATATTGGATATTGATTCAATCCACTGTTCCATTAAATTTAAAGTAGGAACAATAATCAAAGTTGAGGTATTTGCGTTAAGGATTGCATGCAATGCAATTATTGTCTTCCCTGCACCTGTTGGAAGGACAATACATCCTTTCATATTGTTTGCTGCCCATTTTGTTAATGCTTCGCGTTGATAGTCTCTTAACTTTACAATCCCGTCATTATTAATATGATTTTTCTGAAAAGGAAAAATATAGTCTGCTACTTTATCTTCATATTCGATTCTATTCTTTCTAAAATAATTGACTATATCCAAATAATTTATACCTAATGCTCTATACCGATTTATTCTAGGATCAAATACTGAGTACGGACTCGGGTATTCTCCTTCTATTAAGATAGTACCTTTGTCATATCTTAACTTTGTAGTAATTCTGTTTTTATATAAAATATATCCACAGTTTTTTTATTTAAATGTATATTCTCTAGGTTCACCATTGTTTTGTTCTAAAGTTTTTGAGAAATTGATTCTTGTATTTAGTATAAATCTAATAATCTCTAGTTATGACTCACGCCTTTCTGTAATATGCTAATTAAAAGAAAACACAATGCTATCGATAGATAAAATTAAAAAGATAGTTTATGGCATATTACCTGATAGAAAATGTCAAGTGACGAGAGATTATCACAATTTCTAAAAGAAGGTAAAGATTGGGAACGAAAGCCTACAAGTATTGCTGGAGTTTTCTTATTTAAACTACCTGAATATAGAGGTAGACCCCCAACTATTGCCATAGAGATTAATCCACTTAACTCAAATGGTACACCAAGCAAAAAGAGGGGCATTGTAATTAAATCTCTTGATGAACTTAACTCTATTCTTGAATTAATTGGAAATTCCAAAGTCTCACAGCTTGCTCAATCAATTGACAGTGTTAATCCAGAAAGAAAAACTATAGTAAAAAACGAATCAACTGATGTATTTGAAATCTAGACGGCTTTATATTTGACTATATAAGGATTCTTTCTTCTAACAATAACTAGTACAACATTGAAACAGAAATATTATTCTCATCCTCTATTAAGAAAAAATTCACTTGTCTTCAGACAGTATCAACATGATATTGTACTAAAGTCTTTGTATAAGAATTCTTTAGTTGTGATCCCTACTTCCCTAGGAAAAACAATTGTAGCACTTTTAATTTGTCTAGATATATTACTTAACTGGAAAAACGCCAAGATCCTAATTCTAGCTCCTACTAGACCTCTGGTATTTCAACATTTTAATCTGTTCAAACGGTATACTTATCTTGCAAATCATTGCCTCGCTTTAACTGGTAAAATCCCACCTGATATCCGAAAAGCATTATGGGCCTCCTCAACAATCAGGGTATATTTTGCTACCCCTGAGCTAGTTAATAATGATCTACGCAACAATATTTTGAAAAAAAATGAATTTTACTTAATTGTGTATGATGAGGCTCAGAGAGCAGTCAAAGACTATAGTTATACTCATATATCCAATCATTTTTATAATAATACCAATTCTAGCAATCCTTCTTCCCCCCTTGTACTTGGATTGTCCGCAAGTCCTGGTTCCAGTGAAGAAAAAATCAAAGAAATATGTGCCAATTTATTTATAGAACAAATAATTACAAAATCAGAAAAAGATGATGACGTATTTCCTTACGTTTACGATACTGATATAGAACACTGCCTTGTTCCGATGGATAACTACCAATTAGAAGTATCATCTATTTTGACCTCCATGATCCATGATCATATTAATTGGCTTATTAAAAATAAGTTACTAAAAAAGAAGCGAGCGGACAATGTATATAAAAAGGATCTATTATCTCTAAGGGATTATATTACCACACACATGGACCCAAAAAATCCAAATATTTTTTTGGTAGCCGCATTAAAGTATCAATCTCTCTCCATGATACTGCTGTATTGTCGCGATCTAATTGAATCACAAGGGGCTTTTGCTCTAAGAAAATTTCTAAATAATTCTAAAGAAAACAATACCAAAATTTACAATTACTTATTTTTGGATACAAGATTAAAAAAAATCGAGGAAATACTTGATGAAAATATCGATAAACTTTCGCCTAAATTAAAAAAATTAGTATTAATAATTGACCATTACCTAAAACCTCAAAGTAGTGACAAGTCTAATCACGAAAATAAATCACTAGAGTTTGGTCAAGTTAATAATGTAATGGATAATCTTTTAGATAATAGATCGATTGTAGCCGAACCTGTTTCTCCTATTGCACAAAAAAAGGTTCTTATCTTCTCACAATATCGTGATACTCTTGAAGAGATTACTAGATATCTTGAGGATTATGGTATATCATGTAGGGGATTTTATGGACAGTCTAATAGAAATAATCAAAAGGGTCTTAGTCAAGATAAACAGTTATCTATACTTGATGATTTTCGTGAAGGTAAATTTCCAGTACTTGTTGCAACTTCGGTTGCTGAGGAGGGTCTTAATATTCCAAATGTCGATCTTGTTTTATTTTACGAACCTGTTCCAAGTGAGATACGATTTATACAGAGGAAAGGTAGAACTGGGCGATTCTCAAACGGTAAAGTGGTTATTTTAATTTCGGAAAATTCTATTGATATAAAGTATTTGGAAGCATCTAAGAGAAAATTATACAAAATGCAATCAAGTCTGCAGAATACAAACTTCTCATTAAGCAGTTACAAAAAAAGGAACTTTGAAACTCCTGAAAGAATGGTCGAAACAGACCTTTCTCAATTATATGCAAAATCTGATAAGTATTCGGAAATTTGCAAAGATAGGAATGGAGAAGAGGCAAGTATCGATTTTGCCTTGATGAATGATAATCCTGTTATCGAGTCTATCTCTACTAATTCTAATCCAAAAATCAAGAACCTTGTCAAGAGATTGTCATATAATTATACTAGGTCCAACAACTCAAGATATGCTGATTCTTCTTTTACTCCAAAGAATCTAGAAGATCTATATGAGGTTTCGTTGAGCTTAGATAAAAAGAAAATAGTACATAAAGTTCAAAGACAAATTCATGGTTTACTTGGAAAGGCTGGAAGATCCGGGTTGCAAGTTTCTACTTTAGAAGAGATAATTGATATGGACAAAGTGATTATCAAAGAAGCCATTGATAACCTGATGAAGATGAAAAGGATAGTGTTTCTAAGAAAAGATATGATAGCTTTAACTGAATCAACCAAATTTGTACCTGGAAATAAATATTCTGTGTTGATTGAAAAAGTAATGATGGGCAAGGTTATTGTAAGGGTTAATGATAAATGGTATGCCTCTCTCAATCACCTTGACTATTCTGGTCCAAGAGCTTTACTAAAAAAAGGTAATACGTTTGATATAATTGGTGAGATGTATAAAGGTGCAGGAACACTTAATTTAATAGTAAAAAAAATATTATAAATAATAGGTAATGATGACCTGACTTTGATATATCTTGTACTATAACTACTTGACTCAAATGAGAATGTTAGGATGGGATGAGAAAACAGCTACACAAGAAGCTATTTATCAATACGTTGAATTAACAGCTGATATCAAAATACTGCAAGCCCCTATATGCGGAGAATTATAATATTAATTCCATCTGTATTAATAGAATAATTAGTACAATTGAATGAGGGATGGTTGAAAGTAATTATTATCCGTACATGAATCTGTGACTTGAAATATTGCCATCCTCTTGGCCGCTGCCGGTACCCACTGCTCGCTGTTCTTGTTCAGCTTTGATTATTTGTTCTAGTTGCTTTTTCAGTTTTTGACCTTGTTCTTTTAGTTGGGTAGTTTCAATTTTTAATTTGTCGTCAGTAATAAAATTGTTAAAAGTTTCAATTAAAAGCGAAGCACCCTCCGGATCGGGTATGCCACTTGAAGATGGTATAAGTATCGCAGCACAAGGAATTTGGTTAGACAAACATGCAGATAATAACCCACCTGCAATCCCACCTATGAAGGTAGTATATTTCTTGCTTGAATCTTCTATAGCACTTCTATTGAAATTACTTTGAGAATTTACTTTATGCTCTGGAAGGATTTCGTCTTTTTTGTCTGAATGTTCGGACACCTCTCCATTATTTATGCTATTTTGTTCCATGTTCTCGCTGGCTAATATAACAGACTTTCTGTCAGAGTCAGGAATACCTTGAACAGGGATACCGTCTAATACCATTACCTCTTCTATCGAGTTCTTTATGGCCCAATCCATCACTGCATCAAGTACAAAGTGTGTGCCATCCATCATTATGGGCGCCTCACAAACTAATACACATACATTTCCTTGTTTATTTGCATACAACCTAAATGGATGTCTCAGCTTTCCGTCAATAAATATTACACCCGGAGAAATATAGTGAGACTCTACAAATGCTATCTGATACATTTCTAATTTGTCGATTATATAACTAGTGCTAATTGAACCAACAAGACCTGGACCTGGGAAACCCGCAATCAATATTGTCTTATCTTTTTTCAAGTTATTTAAGTCAGCAATGGTGATAATTTTTGTAGAAGTTGGAGTTCCAGATGCAGTTTCATCACCTGAATACGCAGTAGATAAGGAATTCATTAATCAACTATACCTCTCATATCTTCTTATTTATAATATGCTTAATAATAATGATAATTCCACACTAATCAAAAGGTTAGGCATTTTAAATGAATATCGCAATACCTTGATCTGATTCTTTTTCTTATTGTTTATCTGTGGGTCTACGGTCTACGGGTCTATTGTAATCGTCTTATGATCTCAAAGTATAGTCTTTTCTAAAAGATGTTATCTAATTATTGTTTTGTTAAAACCGACTAAATAAATAATGTCAAGTAGATAAAGAAAAGCAGGTTAGGTAAAACAAGACTAATCCCATATATTTTCCTTGAAAGTCAATTTCTTATTAAACAGGAAATTGCTGACCGAAGCTATAGTAACACCTAACAGTAGGGAAATATCGTAAGACATTCCTGATTCACTTAGAAAGTATATGGATAAAAATTGTATTAGTATTCCTAGCGAACTACATCCAACAAACATTCCATATTGCTTAATGAATCTTTTTGCTTCAACATTCCTATCCTCAAAAGTCCAAAACTTGTTTAACAAGAAATTTGTTGTTACAGAAACTGCAATTCCTATGGCCGTAGCCTGTAAATACCCTAAACCTCCAAAAAATCCATTTGATAAAAGAATTGACACAAGATAGTTTAGAGCAACCCCGCTTGCTCCTACTGTATAAAATCTAGCTGCTTTTGAAATGAATCTGACCGATCTTCTCTTTTCAGTTTGAGTATCTTTTTTCTTTGATTTTCTTCCGTATCGGTACAGTTTCCAGACTGCTTTTAAGTAATCGAGAATTATTGGAAGATTGAGCTTACTTTGGCCATATTTTCTATCCTTAAATGTATAGGGAATTTCTTTTACACAGATGCTGCTCTTCTTTTTTATCAAAATTTCTAGGAGGATCTTAAAACCATTAGTATTGAATTCAACATCTTGCAAAGCATGTTTCGGAAATGCAAAAAAGCCAGACATGGGATCATAAACATTTTTTAACGACAAACCATGCCTTGCTATAAAGTTTGCACCCACACTGAGCAAAAATCTCTTAAGGGGCATCCCACTGATTGCCCCGCCTCTAACATATCTAGAGCCAATAATTATACAATTGGGCTGATTTTTTAACTCAGTTATCATTCTGTTTATTACTTCAGGAGGATGTGAGAAATCTGCATCCATTATCAAAACATTTTGCCCTATTGATAAACCAATTCCATTTACTAATGCTGATATCAGACCTGTCTTTTCCTTTCTGTGAATTACCTTGATAGAGATGTTCTTGTTTGAGTAAGTTATAGATCGTGATGCTGTGCTAGCATCATTAGAATAATAGTGTGAACCCATCTTTTCTTCGATGTATTTTTCGACTATATGTCCAGTTCCATCGGGAGAGTTATCATCCACTATGATGATTTCTACATTAGTTTCTATTGGTATATGTGATTGAATTTGATTTAATAGATTCCTGATATTCATGGATTCATTAAATGTGGGGATAATAATAGAGACAAACTTTTGATCATCTCTTGCTTGTTGTATGGTATCATTAACATTTAACATAGTCACTGAAATTCCCTCATCTCACAATATCTAATTTATTAAAATGCTATATAATGCATACGATTGTTTTCTAAAATTAGAATAAGTTTATTGGATTCAAGATTATTTTGATACTTAAATTTTAACTCTATAATTTATCTATTCTATTCTTATTAACCGTACTGATTCCTAATGATATTATCTGCATTGATATCCACCTTTGATATCTTTACAATCTCTTAACAAAACTAATAATTATATCACTTATAGTAGTTTCATCTTATTATATTTGGATCTATTCGATTGATCTATAAAATAAAAACTGTCTTGTTTAATTGCTTAAATCTGTCACTTTCTTACAACCAATGATACCTGTAAGTAGGAACTTGATGAGAAATTTCTCTGGATTATCTCTCTCCTCTGTTCCCAATCTCGTCTCTTATCTATATTAACTGGAACCTTTATTCCAATTTTAATTTGGAACTATTCTATATAAATTCCCGTATATGTGGGAGAGAACATATAGATACCCATCTGGTCCTTCTCTGATGTCCGTTGCTACCCCGAATCCTTTTCCAAAAACGAGATCGTCAAGTTCTTTGTTGTTATTGGCTACTTTATCCGTCAAAACTCCGCCAAGGTCCAACTTGGTTCGATCTTCAATCAAATTGAAATTATAGAGATAGTCATTGTTATAATCTGCAGCAAAGAGATCGTTTTGATATTGGCTTCCTAACGTATCGTTCTTAAGGAACTCTATCGCTGTTACTCCTACTGACATATTCCACGCAAATTCTGGGCTACTATAGCGACCTTTGTTTGCAAAGGTTTCCAAGTTGTTTGGAATGATTACCATTTCTTTTCCAAAATAACCTCTCTCTGGGGGTAAAGGCTGAGCATCTTCTACTGGCCACCACCCTTGGACCCTTAACCATCCGCTATTAAATCCGGCTTCTACCAAGTTTATCTCGTCTCCATAGCCTGGACCATTTTCTGTATCCCATAGCTTGTTAGATATTGGATCAAAAGCAAGTCCAAATCCATTTCTAATTCCGTATGCAAAATATTTGTTTAATGGACTATGATCAGCCAATACACCTGTACTTTTATTTTCTCCACCCAAAATGGGTTCGCCAAAAGGAGTTATGCGTAGTATTCCTCCTCTCCCATCAGGGGGATGACCAGTAGGAACATTTGATGATTCTGCATTTACAGTACTTTCTTCAAAGTTACCGGTACAAAACTCAATCTCCCAACAACTATCTCCGTCTCCTGAAAGTGTATAAATATTGCCATCTGGACCTATTTTTAATACTCCACCGTTGTGATCTGCTCCTGGACCTACGGGAATATCAAGTATTAGATTCGGATTGATCAGTTCATTGCCTGTCCATTCATACCTGTAAACCCTGTTTCCTAGTGGATTTGTTTTCTCGTCGCAGTTTGTTGCACCCGAACATATATCGTTTCCATCTTTCAAAGATTGGGTATAGAAAATATATACATAAGTTCTTTCACCAGTAGCGTTATTTAATGTCTGATTGGCAACATCGATCCCAAGCAATCCCCTTTCTATTTTATTTGCAACTTTAAGATCCAAAACTGGTTCTTCTAAGAGACTTCCATTCACTATTCTCTTAATTGTGCCATTCATTTTTTCTAAAATCAGAATATCATCTTTTCCTACAAATGCCATGGTTGTAGGATAACTAAGCCCACTTGCGACAATCTCTACTCTCAAATTAGGATCGGTAAGTGTCGGCATATTAATCTGAGGTTTAGTCACACTTGAGTTTGTGCTGCCGGTAGATGTGTTAGAGGTAAGTGCAAAGGCCATTTGACTGTCCTCTTGACTGGATCTAACCTCGATCAATCCTAATCCTCTACTTTCCTTCATATTGGTAAATGGAAATTGATCTGTGTTATAGTTTCTTATAGGATTATCCACAAATAACCCAGTTCTATCCGAATTGTGATATATCTTCCTAATCTCTTCTAAATGTTTACCTTGAACAGAATAATCAAATATATCACGTTTTAATTGACTATCTACAATCATTAAGATGTCATTCGTCTTGAGAGGCTCTTTTAAGTATCTTTCTGGAAATACATCCTTTACAAGATTTACCTTATCGTGAATGTACATAGGAATCCACGAAAAACTGCGAATCCAATGTTGACCCATTAGTGTTGTGCTTTCATTAACACTAGTATTTGAAGTGACATAGTTTGAGATAAACGCCGATAACTCAAAAAAAGTTTCATTAGTATTAGCACTAATTAGCATTATAGTGCTTATTAGCCCAAATAATCCTATGGCTCCTACTACTAAAATCGGCATGATTGTTTGTAATGTTTTAATACTGCCAAGTTTTTTGCCCTTCAATGATACCTTATTACTTGCTGTTACTATTATAAACCCTGCTGCTATTGCCATTATAGGTAACAATTCTATAAAATGAAAGTATTTCACAATGCCGCCAATAAAATAGATAAATAAGAAATAGGGTATTGTCCAAAGTATGTAGATAAAATCTCTCTTTATTGCTGTAAGAGCTATTCCTCCACCTACTCCTAATGCTATTAAAACAGGATCTGCTAGTAAAATAAAAGTAATTGTGTCAATAAAATTTCTTTCTCCTCTCTCTACTTGGTATAAGATTCCGTTGATTCCATTCTCAAGTTCTCCAATATATATTATGTAAGCTGGCCACATGAGGGGGATTAGAAATACTGGAATCAACCACATAGCCAATTTCTTTCGACTTTTGTTATTCTTGTAAATTAAATATCCTACAAGTGGAATGAAAGTTATTATTGGCGTCTTTGTAAATATGGCCAATCCAAGGGTAATCCCTGATATTAATACACATATGGTAGCCAATGAATTCTTTTTATCATTGCTTTTATGAACTCTCCCTGAGTAAAGTGCTAAGAGTATGGATGATAGGAAAAACGGCAGCAATAATGTATCTAGTAACACCATTCTTAACATCCAGGTTAGCGGCAATACCCCAAATAGGATAGCAGCCACAAAGCCAACCTTTCGTCCAAGCCAGATCTCGCCTATTTTATAAACTAGGATTGTATCTATTACTGCCAGAATTCCCATTAGTATTCGAGGAGTGGTGTATAATTGCTGGACTGACTCTGCAGTTTCGGTATTACTATCAAGTTGGTATTTATAATCAGATACCTTTAACATGGCTGCCAAAAATATCTGTCCAAAGTAAGGATGATCATAAGGATGGTCATAAATTGCACTTGATTCTTGCGGCCCATGCCCCTCCAAAACCTGCAGAGCACGTCTCATATAGTGGTCTTCATCTATGTATATTGTAGGAAACCCTGTTGGATTCCACAAATGAGTAAATGAAGATAATACAATAGGAATTAAGATAATCAAAATATATTTGATTTTATTACTTTGTACTCTTGTACGTTTAATCAATGATCACTTCATCTTCCATTATTAACGCGAAAAAGATAACACTGTAGATGCAAGCTTAGATTCCAAATAAAAATATAATTGAAATTATCATTTTTGAGATTTTTATTATAGTTTTTATTTGAAAGTAAATGGTAATGAAATTCACTTACTGATTCAAAGACGGCTACTGAGCTAACTTGTTCTTAAAATTGAAAATGCTATGTAAATATAAATATTACATGCATCTCGATACCAAAATATGATCAATTGCCTGGCTAACAGAAAAAAATATGTATGGTTAATATCATTATCTCTTGTTACAATTACATTCTCTCTTCATATAAATACCGAGTATGATTCTTCTTCAGAGGTATTAGCTAGTAGTAGCAATAGTAATAGCAGCGTTATCCTTGATTTTGGCAGTGATGAACCTATACAAGATAACAGTTTGTCTTTTGAAAAAATTCCTACTAACATATCTGTTCACGTTGAACCTAAAGATACTGGGACACTATACCTATCTGCCCTCATTACCGACGGGAGTGTGGAGTACATACGAGATCTGAATGATGAAATATTTCCTTTTCAACTTGTAAATTGGTACCAGTTGATAAAATTTACTCCAAACTATTCTGAAATCTTAGATAATCATGACTTTAAAATTGACCATTTAATTGTAGGACAACTGCAAGATTTTGATAATTTCGATGAATTGTTAGGCCAGGCTAGAATTTATAATGACGTTCCTATTAATGAAACCTTCATCCTTGATGTTCCAAATAATGATGTTAGTTTCATGGAGTTGCAAACATCGTTTTCAAATAACACATCTGGAATATATTATGGTCTTTATGATGGAAATCAACAAACTGATAAATCTGAAATCAATCTTCGTCTTAACCCCGAATCGAGCCTCCAGATGTTAGAACCTCAATCTGCCATGGATATAAAGACAGATGAACAACTGTATGATGTTACAAGTACATTAGTATGTAATGATCTCTATAAACTAGGATACGAAAAGTGCCAATAATTAATAAATCCTATTTGTTAATTTATAGCCGAGTATAAAATTGCATTCATTTCTGGTAGGAAATCCAAGTCGATGGAAAAGATTGACCGTTGATCACCGAGTATTAGTTTGACCTTATCTCTATAGGACTACCACCTAAATTAAATCTCATACTTGTGTAAGGATATTGGTAAAAATCAAAATTTCTGCTAGTGCCGGTAAAATACTTTGAAGAATTTAATTCACCAATTACCTTATATAGTTTATCAGATGTTCCTAAATTTTCATTCCATGACTTGTTCCTTGACTCTAGATTGTTTGCCAGATAATCTCTAAAATATCTATCTAATACCAAAATTATTTTACTTCCGTTCTTTATTTCAGTATTATCAGTATAACTGTAAAATGTATCTTCATACAGATAAACAAACTTGTAAATCCATGAATAGATAGGGCTTGCAATAATCACAATTGATTTACTATTTTCTGATCCCTCGATATGCTTTGCTTCTTTCTGAAAGTCATTATCCTGTATTAATTCGTTATATTTAGATGATTGTGCACCTGAATTATTCTCAATCACCGTATGATTCTTTGAGTCTTTTTCCAATATTGTATTAATATAAGACATTGCCACAAATTGAAAGGAAGCGATATCCGTTGAAATTAGCACGTATGTAGAAAGAATTCCTAAAGCTATTACTATACTAGGTATTAAAACGGTTGCTACTCCATATCTTTGTAGGTGTTTTATTATCCATTCTAGTAGGACTCCGGATGAAATGCAAAGAAACCCAAAAATTGGAATAAAATAAAACCAATTCAAATAGGAAATAAAAAAGGAAAAAAATGCTATGAATGGAATTATCCCAAAAACTATAAAAAAATCTCTCTTAATTATCGCAAAGGCAGTTCCAATCAACCCAAGAGATAGAATTATTGGGTCTATGAGAAAAATATCATATAAGGAGTCGACGATGGAGTCATTTTGTCTATCTATTTGTGAAGTTAGACCTAAAACCCATTGTTGAAATTCCCCCTTAAGCATTGCATCAAAGGGCCATAGGAATGGGACTATTATTACAGGGACTAAAAATAAAACTACATGAATGATTTTTCTATTATATTTATAAGAATAAAAAGCTAGAAGTGGTATCATAGTTACCGCTGGGGCTTTAGTAAATATTGCCAATCCTAGTAATACTCCGGAAAATAAGATCAAGAGTCGTGAAATTTTTTTTGGTTTGAGGGATTTACAAGAATTTAGATATAACACGATCAGAATCGAGCTTAATAAAAGTGGATAAAGTAGCGATTCAAGATAGATCCTTCGTAGTCCCCAGGTAAAAGGCATCACTGAAAACAGTAAAGCGGAGATAATTGCGGCATTTCGTCCATAACGAATTTTTGTTATGGCATAAATAAGGATGGTATCTAAAATAGCGAAAATTCCAATAATAATTCGTGGGATGAAATATGAAGAATAGATTGGAGAGTCATTCTGAATTTCAGAAGTAATGATGGCAGGAAAATTTATCACATATAGCATACCTGCTAGGAGAATCGGACCAAAGTATGGATGATCATAAAATGAAGCATTCCAATCTATATTCCCCGTAGACAACAGATGCATTGCTCTAAACATATATGTTCCCTCATCAACATGGACATTTGGAAACCCCGTAGGATTCCATAAATGTATAAATGATGTTACAAGTAGTATCAAGATGACCATATGGAATTTATTATTATAGAATAATGTCATCTTGTCTAAGAAAGACATTCGATTTCTAATTTGCTCCTCTTTTTTTAAACATACATGAAAACTTTGATATAAATCTATAATCTCTCTATAGTTGTCAGTGAAGCGTTATCTTATTTAAATCCGCTTTTATTCAACTAACATTTTCATAAAATCATCGTTCATTCTGTATTCTATAAATTGAGAATTACCACATGTATTATATTGTTTGAAATTCCTCCTTATCTTTAAATGAAAATTGAGAATACCATTACTAAAACCAAATTAGGTACTCTATTTGTAGTGATGATTTCTGCTGTCACATTATTATTTATGGCTTCTCCTGCCTCAGTATTTGCACAGGAAAGCGAAGCAGCAACAGCTGAATCCACTAGTCGAGAACCAATAGCAATAATAAATGAAATCAGGACATTATTATCTCAGGCAAATAATCAATATACAGGGGGGGATTTTGTAGGTGCTGAACAAACAGTCCAAACCGCATATTTAGATCATTATGAATTTTTGGAAGGTCCACTTGCAGCACTAAACCCTGAATTAATGGAGGCAACTGAAATATTGATACGAGAGGATTTGGTATCTGCAATTCAAGAACGAGCTCCAGCAGCTGAAATTCAGAATCTTATCAATACTGTTAATACAAACTTAGATCAAGCTGAAGTATTGTTCCAGCAACAATAACCTTATTTTTTTCAATAAATATATTTAAATCTAAATATCTACACAGTTTTAGTAACAATAATTATCGTGTTTCTATTCTAATATCTATACTCAAGAACTATTTCAAATGAGTAATTTCATATTGGAGGATCAGCAATTCCTTTATATTTAATAACAAAAAATTCGTAATTATGAAATTCATATCAAGTGTGCGCTTAACTATTATTCTGTTTATTTTTATGGTATCTACAATTTGTATGATAAATTCATTTCAGTACTCTTTTTCACAACAAGAGTCGGCTGCATATTGGAGTAGAGGTGCTGATATGCCTCGTTTGACTACGGAAGTTAGTGCTGCAAGAATTAATGATGGAATATACGTAATAGGTGGATATGATGAAGAAGGTGAGGGGGTCGGTATGGTTGAAATGTATAATGCCACGACCGATACTTGGGCAAATGATATAGCTCAATTGCCTCTTCCACTCCATCATACCTCATCGGCCTCCTTTGGTGGAAAATTGTATGTTGCTGGGGGTTATACCGGTGACTGGACTGCAAGCGACAGACTTTTTATTTATGATCCTGAAACAAATGAGTGGACGCAAGGCAATCCTATGCCTACACCAAGGGGATATCCTAATGCAGAATTTGTTAATGGGACTTTATACGTGATTGGTGGTGATGGGGGCGAAGGTTATGCTAGGGCCTTGAATACTACAGAGGCTTTTGATCCAGTTACCAATGAGTGGACAGTTAAAGCACCAATGCCCACAGCTAGGCATCATGCTGCTTCAGCAGTTGTTGATGGTGAAATCTATGTCATAGGTGGTAGGATAGGTGAAGAGTTAAACAATGTGGATCTTATCGAAAAATACGATCCTATTTCTGATAACTGGATCGTTAACCTTGAACCTATGCCATCTAAAAGAAGTGGGAATGCTGCCACCACATTAAATGGATCTATTTATGTACTTGGTGGAGAACAACTTCAAGGAGCCTTCGATAATAATGAACGCTATGATCCAAAAACGGATACATGGTCCAAGGAATTACCCATGATGAATGCTAGACATGGGTTAGGGGTCGCTTCCTTAGATGGTAAAATTTATGCTATTGGCGGAGGACCTGAACGCGGATTCTTTACCTCTGGAATAAATGAAATTTACCATTTGCCTAATGGTACTAGTCCATAAATTAATTCGCTCCTCTTTGATAAATAATAGAAAGTCGACCATTGAGGACTGGTGCTAAAAATTTCTACAATATTTCTCACCTTTATTAGCAAGTTAAATAGATATTATTGACCAAAGACGACAAGCATACAGGGCTAAATCCCTAAAACTATTTACAATTATATAATGAATGTTAATTTTCACTGACTCGTTTTCCCTGAGTCAATATTTTATTAGGTTTAAGAGTTGAAGTCCCTACTGCCGACCACCAAATACATACTCCCTACTTTATAAGTTACATCTGCTTAGAGGGATCTGTCGACTTTTGCCTGTTTGGTTCAATGCCTAATTCTTACAAGATGTTTTATAACTTACAGTCTGATTATCGAGGATGAATACCCTCTTTCAAACAAGGATGAATCTATCTAAAGTCCCGTGTTAAGTGGAATGGTTTTTAATTTTTATTTGTAGGTAAAAATTTATGGTAAAAAAGATATTACTATTGAGTGGTTCCATAATTATCTGAATTTATTCTCAATACCTCATTGACGTTTAATGCATGCAATCCCTCACGTTGGCCTCCAAAAACGTAGATTTGATTTCCATGGTCTATTGAAGTGGCACCAGATCGATTAAATTCCATATCAGGCAATGAATACCACAAATTTGTTTTAGGATCGTATCTTTCTACTTTATCTGTTGCTCCCTCTGGAGTTTGGCCTCCAAAAACGAATATTTGATCATTCACTTCAGAAGCAGTAAATCCGCTTCTACGAATTTGCATAGGTTCTAATTCCACCCATGTGTCTGATTTAGGATCATATCTTGAATTGTCATCCATGTTAGTTAATGATTCATTAATTTCAGAAGGCTCACCATTTCCTAATAGGCGACCTCCTAAAATGTAAATAGCATTATCTACTACCGCTGATGCGATATGATGCTTAGGTTTAGACATTGGTTCTCTTACAGACCAAGTGTTGTTTACAATATTATATGCTTCATTAGTGGCAACTGGATCATGTGTCGAATTAACTCCTCCTACTGCGTAAATTGTACTGTTTATGACTTCTGCGGCCAATGCTCCTCTAGGGAATGTTAGTGGTGCACCCTCAGACCACGTGTCATTTTCAGTATCATATATCAATAATCTATCGGTTGGATTCTTATCTTCTAAAAATCCTCCTATGAGAAACAACTTGTCATCGTATGATACCATAGCTGTATGGTCTATTGAAATAGGCAATGGAGTTGACTCTGACCATGTATCATTAATAGGATTATAAATCTCAACAACGTTCATTATGCCGTCTTTAAGATAATCTGCACCACCCATAACGTAAATTTTATCTCCTATTTTCTCTGAAACTATTTCAGTCCGGTTCGTGGGCATTTCCTTTCGTAATTCCCAAGTAGAGTTTCCAATACCTTTTACATCCATTGGTAATGACAAAACCGCAGCAAAAATAATTATAACTAAAAGTGAAATAGATAATCTAATCTCGGAACTCATGTTTGAGGAAACTTACTCTAAAAATGCCTTATAACTTTTTGTTAGATTATCTAGAATGAAATGAATCAATTAAATAAAAAAAAGTGGTCTAATGCATTTTGACATTAGTTAGATCCATTCATTATAATTTCTGGAGGAACATTTTTGAGTTCAAGTGTTTCAGGCGATAAGGCTCTTATAGACGTGATTTGATCATTAAGCCATCCAAGAGTCCCAACATTGTGATTTCCTGGTCCAAGAATCATACAGTTGCCTGAATAGCTCTTGTGTTCACATACTTCCACCATGTATCCACTGGTGTTATTATTGCCTGTTGATATAATTAGACTGCTTATTGAATCTTGGAACGGATCCTTTATCATTGGCGTGTTCTCCTCTATAATGGTATTATTTCCAGTAAAGTTTTTGTCCACAAAAACTTGTGCTGTAAAATCGGTAGTAACATTTGCCACCGCTGTATTGTTTGCCACCGCTAGCTGATCTATATTAAAATTATCTGAGTCAAAGGACGATTGATTACCTATACTCGCCACTGTGTCTTGTTCTGACAATATAGTTAATCCAGTCAATAAGGTTCCAATCGTAAAGAATAATATAAGTATAATCTGTCTACTTTGCATACAGTAACAGATTTGAAGATGACCAATAAAAACTTGTACTAGATTCTATGTTTTGAAATACTACTGACTATTTTTATGAAGACAATAAAAAGATTGTGTTAGTTTCTAAAAATATGTCTGGAATTTCAAATAGAAACCGTTCATTTACAATTCGTTAGCATTAAAATTATGCAATAATTTGGGACTATCAATTACTAATTCATTGAATTTATCTATAGGAATTGTTTTAATGGGTTCCATTAAACGATTATTCGTACTTCCGTTAACCTTCAAATTAACTTGGTTTGTTTTTTGTTGTAGGACAAGTAAATGATTTTTGATATCTCTTGTGATATCGGTGTTACAAATCTTGCTGTTGTTGATAACGTTAAGCGATTCTTGAAGCATACTTGTAACATGTTCGTCGCCCTTATCTTCATGGAAGTGCGGATTCCTAGTTTCGATTTGAAATATTTCTACATTATCCCTGTGGATACCCGAAGATCCTGTGACTATTTCTCCAAAATTTTCTAGTATGTTAATGAGTTCATAGGGTTCTACTGAAAATCCACTTGCAAATTCCATATTTTCAGCTAGAGGCATAGATATTGCATGTTCTCCTGCATTAGCAGTTGTGATTATGTCTGTTTCATAGCCTGTAATATAGGATATCAGATCATTCAAATATTTGTTACTATGTTCAGATACTCGACCCCACCTGGGAAAGTAAACCTTATTGTTAGCAATTTTCGGTTTTGATCTCCAACATACTCGTATGTTACTCAAATGTGATTCTGCCATTGCAAACCCCGATGCAAATATTTTAACATATTCATTTACCGCTCCTGGAAAATAATTATCACTATCAATAAATCCAACATATTTTTTTCCTCGCATTTTAGATAACAATGTTCCAATTACCATCCCCTCTGCCTTCCCCCGACGAACCTGACTGTGTTCATCCAGAATTGAGGTATAGTTTATCTTATGAAATATTCTGCTAAGGTTAGGATCTCTTTGATGAATTATTGAGATTCTTTTATTTGAGAATTGAGAAAACTGCTTGACCATTTCTACTTCCATAGCAAACCTATCAACAGGTGTCCTTTGGCTATTTGACACAATAATGATCAAACATTCATTTGGAATGCCGCTCAACACGCCTTCTAACAGGCTTAATTTTTCATTCTTTACCGGAATTATTATTGCCATATCTTTACATTTTTTTGAGATCTCTTTATTGTCAAACGCTATTGTGGAATTGTTAATCTGCTGATTTTTAGAATTTACGCTATTTCCTGAATCTATTTCATAGATTTTCTGAAGTGTATGAATCTTTACTGCACCGATTGTTTCAGTGTGCTTTGGTGGAAAGTCTAACCTCAATTGTCTTATAATCCATATACATAATGATTTAATAACTAGATGTATTGATACGCATTTGCATTAGCACAAATATTTAACCTTTGCTATTACTTTTGATTAATGCAAGTCTTAATTGCAACAAGTTTCACTATTCTCCTCTTGATAGTTTCTTCAACTGCGTGATGGCTTAAATAGTAAATATCAAGTTTAGTTTAATGTCTTTAAACATCTCATTATTATAAATAGTAATAATAACGTTAAAAATAATAGTAAATAATAGCGTTCATCAATCTAAAAAATAATATCGGTAGTATAAAAAGGATCTTAACAAGTTGATAGTAAGTAGTTGCCTTTTGTTGTATTACAGTATAGTTTAAGATTGCTTTATTAAATAAGGTGTCTATTATGACTGTAATCTATCATTTAAGAGTAGTCTAATTGTTTTGGAAGCATAGATGTTATCATTTTTGAGTATTGTCATCTATTTTATATTAGTTCTTTATAGATTATAGATATGGCTTTTAGTCTTTGCTGCTATGTTCCTATTTTTGGAATTATATATCTCGGGGTGTTGCTATTGATAGTAATACCTGACTATACCATTGTAATAGCTCAAAGTTTGGATGAAAATGGAATGTGGATGGTAGGCACGTCCATGCCTAATCCCAGAACCGAGGTTACTGCAGTTGCTTATAACAATACTGTATATGTGATTGGTGGTTTTACTGAAGATGGTAGGATTTCTAACTTGGTCGAAGCGTATAATATTTCTAGTAATTCATGGGTCAAAAACATAGAGTCTATACCTATTTCATTACATCATGCTTCATCAGCTATAATTGATGGAAAGATCTATGTTATTGGAGGATACACTGGAGATTGGGTTCCTAGCGATAAGATGTTTATCTATGATACAATTACTAATAATTGGACCAGGGGTCCTCCGATGCCAACCGAAAGAGGTTCACCTACAGCAAATATTGTCGCTGGTAAATTGTATGTAATAGGCGGAGATAGTTATGATAACCCCCTTGCAACGGTAGAAGAATATGATCCAGTGATAAGGAATTGGACTATTCTTTCTGATATGCCGACGGCTAGACATCATGCCGCATCAGCTGTTATTGCGGGAGAGATTTATGTCATTGGTGGAAGAATAACCGGATCATTAGTAAATGTCGATATCGTTGAAAAGTATGACCCTACCTTAGACAAATGGAGCGCGGATTTAACTCCTATGCCATCAAAAAGAAGTGGTATTGGTGCAACTTCACTTGATGGTTTCATTTACGTCCTGGGTGGAGAGCAAAATCAAGGAACCTTCGATAACAATGAACGATATGATCCAAAAACTGATGCCTGGACTATAGAGTTTCCTATGCCTACTCCTAGACATGGACTAGGGTTGGTCTCTATTGATGACAAAATTTTTGCTGTTGGTGGTGGTCCACACCCTGGATTAACAGTTACCGGACAAAATGAGATATATTTCTTAAAACATTAATCTTATCTCCTCATTATTAGTCTATTTACTATTCTTTTTTGCATTTGATGTAATTTATCTCTGTACTAATTGATCTTTGTTTTAAAAAACCCAACAAGATCCTGGTTTATCAATAATTTGTTAAAAGGCATATTAATCTCGCACTTGATTTACATTAATACTTAATTCTTTTTACTTGATTAGCACGAGCAGAAATCTGGAAATAGTCGAAAGGCTTAAGCAACTAAAATTAATATTCTTATTAATACTATAAGATGAATTTCATAAGTTAAATTCTAGTGTTTACACAACTATGCAAATAGACCGCAATAAGCTAATAGCATTGATTATCAATGCGTATTTCCTTGAAATTGTCAAGTTTTGGTGATATGTGGAATATTCAAACTTTTGTATGTTGATGGAATTTCAACGAATAGAGACATTTAAAGAGTTGGTAATCATGATTTACAGACATCCTTTCATATGATTATTACGAAACCTTAATTAATTTAAAATTTCCCCTTATATTATTAGATTCACCGATGTTTAGTAGATTAAAACCCCTGATTGCCTTTTTCGCTATATCTCTAATTCTAATTTCCTCAGTAACCTCATCTTATGTTCAGTTCTCTTATGGTGCATATGCCAAGGCGCCTTTATCACCGACAGGTCCAACTGTAAACGATGATAACCTCATTGTTGAAGAAGTAGCAGATGAATTAGATTTTCCAACAAGTATGGCTTTTCTTGGTCCAAATGATATACTGGTGACTGAAAAGAACACTGGTCAAGTAAAGCGTGTTACAAATGGCGCTGTACTTCCACAACCTGTTCTTGATGTACCTGTAGCAAGTGCTATCGAAAGAGGGTTATTAGGCATTGCAATAGCAAAACAACCCGATGGAAAAACATACGTTTTTCTTTCTTATACGGAATCAGGCGATGGTGTAGATGGTAGCGATGTTGAAAATTTTGTTGATCCACTAGGTAACCGACTATATCGATATGAGTTTGTGGATGGTCAATTAACCAATCCTGTACTGTTATTAGACTTAACTGCCACTCCTCCAAACGGTAGGGGAGAACACAATGGCGGTAAAATCCGTATTGGTCCTGACAATAATGTTTATTATATGATAGGAGAAGTTGGCGGACACAGAACTCAAGCTCAAAATATCTTTGATGGGCCTGCACCTAATGGTTTGGGTGGAGTATTAAGAATTACTCAAGATGGTGGAATTGTTGATCCTGACGATCCTATTTTTGGTGAGGGCTTACCACTGAATATTTACTATTCTATGGGTATTCGAAACAGTTTCGGCATGGATTTTGATCCTTTAACAGGTAATTTGTGGGATACAGAGAATGGGCCTACTGGAGGTGACGAAATTAATCTCGTTTTTCCCGGTTTTAATAGCGGTTGGTTCCAGATTCAGGGATTTGCAGAAGATGATATATTAGGTCATGGAACTACCGAAAGCGATCTAGTATATTTTGGGAGTAGTCAGTACGAAGATCCAAAGTTTGTTTGGGAATGGCCTGTGGGTATAACTGCACTGAAATTTCTAAACTCTCATAGATTGGGTGATGATTATGCAAATAACATGTTTGTAGGTGATATTAATAACGGTCTGTTATACCGTTTTACGCTTAATGAAGATAGAGATGCCATTTTTATAAATGACACCTATGTAGGTAATACGCTGCCATTACAGGATAATAAAATTGCAGATCCAAAGGAGAATCAACCTCTGATATTTGGGCAGGGCTTTGGCGGCATTACTGATATACAAGTAGGGCCTGATGGATACCTCTACGTGTTAAGTTATACTGGTTCGATCTTTAGGATATTACCAGTTACTGATAGTATTAGTCCTGGCATTCAGCCTGCTGTATCTCCGGAGGAAGAGGCATTGCGCAACCAATCCGTCCCTGCAGTTATACTGGGAATAGAGGGTGACAATTCTTATTCTCCAAATCCAATAGAAATTGAAACGGGTCAGGCCGTAACTTGGTACAATGGAGACACTATCTCTCACACAGTGACGTCGGGCCTAGATGGCGATCCTGATGAAGGTAGTTTATTTGATTCGGACGCTATAATTCCTAATCAATATTATACTCTTACCTTTAATGACCCTGGGGAATTCAACTATTACTGTATATACCATCCTACCATGGTCGGAGAAGTAGTCGTTAACGAATTTGGGGTAGATTCATCCATATCAGATGATGAAGACTCCTCAGGTGATGATGAAGACTCCTCAGGTGATGATGAAGACTCCTCAGGTGATGATGAAGACTCCTCAGGTGATGATGAAGACTCCTCAGGTGATGATGAAGAAATTGAAGGCTGATTTGTATTAATCAGATTGGATGAGTAAAAGATATCAATAAAGGATTTATGCTAAGACAAATATGACCAGAAATTATAATTTGTGATCAATTACAATTAAAGTCATATTGTGTTGGCAACCGACTACTAACTCATGTCTTTTTTCTATTTTTTTACTATTGTGCTAATTATTCTCATCTTATCTCAAGGTTATTTCGCTGTCCTGGATAACAATAAAATTGATTATTTTTTTTTTGACCAATCCGTTTTTTAGGGTAGTATAAAATTATTTGTAATATTAATTGGCGTTCAGTTTGAAAGGACAAAATTACTAAAAATAGAGGACTTTTACAATTTTGAAATGATGTTATCTATTTTATATTCCATATATCGATTGATTCTCAAAGCGGTTGTCTATGCTCTTTGTATCAAAGTAAAGCTCACCGAATCCATTAGAGAATGCTATTACAGTTTGCAAGCTAGTAACATAGGCCACTCTCATAGTAATAGTTGTGGTTCCATTAAGATTTGTTAACTCGCCATCGATATCGGTATATCAGTAAGATTGAAATGCTAATTACATGGTCATATGCTGCACTTCCATTTGGCATGGACATTTCAATTATGACAAAAACTTGAATGGGATCTATTTAATCTGGAAATTGACCCAATTCCTGAATTTACCTCTGTTACATTGCCCGTGGGATCAGTTTGGATATGATTATATATTCCTGTTTTGGAGTCTGTTTGTTATACTTGAAACCAAGGAGAAATGTCTCTTGATAACGTCACTGACAATAGAAACAGAGTAGTGAATCCAAATGTATAGTAATTTTTGTAACTTAGTTTTCTTTGACAAAAAAACTATGATAAAAATCCATTCATAAAATATTAGTGCTCACTAACGTAAATTTATTCTCATATTTATTTCAACCATGTAAGAATTGGTATTGATTACCTCTAGGTGTGTTCTCTGATTTGGAAATTATATATATTACTGTATTTCTACAAGATTTTGGATTATAACTGATTGAGTCAACATATAATATAGATTTCAGACTTGTGCAAAAATATGAGACTATGGATGACACAACCGATAGTATCCATTATAGGTATTTGGGTGCAATATCATGTTACTATATTATTGTACGGCATATCACTTCATCCAGATTAAGACCATGAGATTAGGTCGAAGCATACTAAAGCTTTGCGATAAAAAAATGCTATACTTTTAATCCCTTAATGATTTTTATATCAAAACATCTTAGTATAATAGTGGCCAAGCTAATAGATCTAGACATATCGACTTTTAAAAACCTTGATCATTATCCTTGTTGTATGAATATGCGAGTTTCCATTTTCCTTGAGAAGATTATCTTCGTTTTGAAAGAAAGTAGTTGATTGTTTGGTTATTAATATGAGTAACGAAATTAAGAAGAATATTAGTGATCGATTAACATCAGATTCCATATCAGTTGAGAATGCGGTATCTGTCAAGGGATTGAGAAAGTCTTTTAAAAATGTTACAGTCCTTAAAGGTATTGATTTTAATATTCAAAAAGGTACCGTTTTGGCTCTATTGGGACCCAACGGTGCTGGAAAAACCACTACTGTCCATATTTTAAGTACATTGTTACTACCTGACAGCGGTACAATTAAAATCAATAATTTCGATGTAGTAAAAGAGGTTGATAAGGTACGAAGTGTAATAGGGTTAACAGGACAGTATGCCGCACTTGATGAATACTTGACTGGTAGAGAAAATCTACAAATGATTGGAAGATTATATCGACTGAGCCACAAAGATATTGATCGAAGAACAGATGAATTACTGGAATTATTTGATTTGGTACATGCTTCTAAGAGGGCCGTAAAGACTTATTCGGGTGGAATGCGGCGACGCTTGGACTTAGCCGTTAGCTTGATCGCTTCGCCTCCAATACTCTTTTTAGATGAACCTACGACAGGTCTGGACCCTCAAAGCCGGTTAATAATGTGGAATATTATTAAACAACTAGTGTCCAGTGGAACAACAGTACTTCTCACCACACAAGATATGGATGAAGCTGATCATTTAGCAAATAAGATAATAGTAATGAATGGAGGAAAGATTATTGCAGAAGGAACTTCAGAAGAACTGAAATTACATGTTGGGTCAGAGCGACTTGAAATTACCGTTATTAATGATAACGACTTTGAACTAGCTACCAAAATAATTCAAGAAGAAAACTTGCGTACTGATAAAGCAACAAGAAAACTAAGTTTTGCAACTAAGGGAGGTGTGCATCAATTGAAACAGGTTCTTAGTCAATTAGAAGATGCAAATATTGAGGTTGAAAATATATCATTTCATAGTCCTACTTTAGATGATGTTTTTCTTACTCTGACTGGTCATTTGACTAATGCAGAAGACAAAGGCGAAGACAATAAAGTGGTGCTATCATAGAATGACTAGACATTATATCAACAGTAATATAAAAACAGAATCTCAATCAAGGATTTTCTGGTTATTTAGTGATTCGTGGGTCTTGGCAAAACGTAGCATTAGACATATCACAAGAAATCTAGACCAACTTTTTTCTGTCGCTCTTTTTCCAATAATGTTTTTTTTGTTATTTCGATATGTATTCGGAGGTGCTATAGACACTGGGAGTATAAGCTATGTTAATTTTTTAGTTGCCGGAATATTTGTTCAAATGCTTGCCTTTGGGGCAAATTATACTACCATGAATTTGGCTATAGACTTGCAACGCGGTATAGTCAACAGGTTTAAGTCACTTCCTATCTCTAGATCTGCTTTGTTAATTGGCCATGTAGGGGCCGATCTTGTCAGAAATATGATTACTGGTTTGATCGTAATCGGGGTTAGTTTTTTGGTAGGATTTCAACCAGCTGCAGGTGTAATTGATTGGGTATTGATATTCGTATTGGCGGCTCTCTTTTCTCTGGCAATTTCATGGATATCAGCAGTTATGGGCTTGATAGTAAAGAGTATTGAAGCAGCTCAATGGACGGGGTTCATAGTTATTTTTCCATTGACATTTGTTAGCAGTGCCTTCGTCCCCACCGAAACTATGCCTTATGCGCTGCGATTGTTTGCCGAAAACCAACCCCTTACTCATGTCATTGAAGCGATCCGCTCTTGGCTTGTGGGTGCACCTGTGGGAGATTCTGGCTGGCTTGCATTTGCTTGGTGCTTGGGTATTATAATAGTCACTGTTCCAATTGCAACTTGGCTTTTTAAGCGCCAAACTCTGCGATAAACTCCAAGATATGAACGCAATATAAAATAAAAAAATTTATTTTTTTATTTATTTATGTATCTCTATCGGTCTAAAATTATCCAATGCTTAGAAAATCTATTTTGTAAAATTATCTCATAGTTATCTATATATTATTCTAGTACTTGGAAGTGCTATTTCTATACAAATGAGAATATATGCTTCTTCTTGCCTACCTGAACTGGCTCTCTCTGCACCTTCCGGTATGATGTCGACCCTTTATTTTAATTTTAATACACCAATAAGCTTATGCAAAGTCATGATATTTTTGTTTACGTGACTTTGTTGAATACCAATTTAATGAAAATGACCAAAGTTTTTAAAAGGATTTCTCTTTATGTAGTTTGAAATTGAGAAAAGAATTTCACAACAAGAGCATTTGGTTACCCCATAGAAAAGCTGCAAACTTGGCGCTCCATTCCACATCTTATTCGATATATGAGACGGTTTGAATAATTTATGCAAGCTTATAGATTAATCATACCTGAACATTCTGTAACTATTAATGATACTATTCTAGATGTTTCAAATTTAGTCCCAATGAATCTTGAAACATTTAGTAAAACTAATCTGATCTCTTCTAGGAATGCTAGTAAGAATTTAAAAAGTCATAATCATCGAATAAATAAGGATAATTTTCCTACAGATGAATATGTTTTATCCATCAAGGATCTTCATGAAGTTGATAAAAGGATCCTGCGGCTGTTAAGTGAACATCTTTGGTCACTTTACTCTTTCAAAGCTTTGGAACGAAAGCTCAATGTGCATCAACAAACACTTGCTAGATCTTTACGACGACTAATTGAACTTGATTTTATAGAGAAATCGCCGTCAGGATATAGACTTAATGAAATGAGTGCATCAACTGTCCTGTCACTAATCGAAAATTCCACAATAGAATTATTCAATAATGAAGAAGAACCCCTATCAGAAAAAATGGGAAAATCAAAGAAAATCAAGCGATTTAAACAATTACTACAAATTTGTCTTCCAGTCAAATTGGATGTTGAACAACTGGCAGCCGGTATAATCCACAAATGGTTTGGAAATCTGAGATGGTTAGGGCTCATTAAGAAGGATACTGGATATAGGCTTGAGTGGATAGCCCTAGATAAATACAGTAACAAGGAATTATTCAAAATTAATGTAAATGTAGTATCTGAATACGTTATAGTGGAGTCTGATGCTGAAACTGATAGTGAAAAAATTGAGGCTATGTATTATTCAAATAAGATTGTAAGTGAAATAATAAAAGAACTAAAAAAAGATAAAACAGAAAATCCCGATTTGAAAAAGACATTTCCCAAGGTATTTGCAGACGATATAAAATATAAAATTAAGAAAGGAAAATGATCTAGTTAATTTATATTATTACTCTATATAATTTGGTAAAATTCAAAAAATAGATTATATTGGGTTCTTTTACTAATGAATTTTTTAACTCAATTTCGAAAATCCTTTTGTAGTCACTATTCCTGATTCAACAATTGGTTTCTCACCAATTGCCACTTCAATTGCTTGCTTTGCAATTTCCAAAGCCTTATCAACTGTAAGGTCCTTGCTGTATTCTTTTTGAATTGCCCCTATTGCGGTATCTGCTTGATGACCTATTGCAAATCCATTTCCTTTTAAATAAGTCCCACTGGGATCAACTTGGTATAGTTGAATTCCTGTTTCATCTGCTCCAGCAATTATGATGGAAGCTGCCTGTGGCCTCACTGCATATATTGTGTAATTATGTAAATAGGTACTTAGATGCTTAGCTACGGTTTTTATGTCAATTGGACTTTCATATGATAATCGGTGTTTTTGCGCCTGTAATCTTATTTCTTCTATTAGTTGTTCGATATCTGCTATATAACCTGCACCTGTTGCTCCAATGTGCTTATCTATTGTGAATATTTTTTCATTTGGATCGACCAATGGTAATGTAGGTTTGATATGACTAGTTATTAGAGCAAACTCTGAGGTTCTTATACCAATCGTAGTGGAACCTCTGTTAACTGCTTCTAAGGCGCTATCCACTAGGACTAATCTACCGCCTTGTCCATAATAGTATGGATATCTGCCACTATTTCCTACACTATATTGAGAACCTGATGAACTATTTTCTTCTACCATTTCTTATTATACCTCTATTATGCTAGCAACTGCCCTGAAGCAGCGGAAGATGTTATTAGTTTTGGAATCACCACAATATCTATCCCATTCCCTGATCCTGGGTCGCGTTCCATTGCTGCTGAAACTGCCTTTCTTGCAATATCCCTTGCCTCTTCATTCGTGATGTTCTTGTCATAAAGACTTTCGAGTACTCCGTAAGCTATTGGAGCACCAGACCCTGAAGCAGCAAAATCCTCATTGGTTATTGCTCCACTCATATCGGCCACATTAACATGCGATCCACTTGAATCTACACCTGCTACTAGTAATTCTACATAATATGGCTGATAACTGCGGAGTCCAGAATATGCTAGGTTTGCAATCAATCTAGAAGATTCCTTAACACTCAAGGGAAATCCTCTTCTCAACTCGATCAATTTTCGTTCGGCTGCAGCCACTTTGATAAGATGCTCCGCATCTGACAATTGTCCAGCTATTGCTATTGCAAGTGTATCATCTATTTTGGAAATTTTCTGTACTATTTTCGATCCAATAAAAAAGCCCTTACTTGCTCTTTTATCCGATGCTAGTACAACTCCTTCCGTTGTTTTTATTCCTATGATTGTAGTCATACTGTTAAATATATTATAGAATTGCTCAGATTTATTGACCAGTCTCTAGGATTCTTAGTCACATCTAAAGATAAAAATTTGCGTTAATACACAATTAGATGCCTATTTACACTAATATGGTATTTGAGTAAAATTATCTAATTTGACTACAACGACAAAAGAAAAAAAAGTTAATTGGTCACGAATTGTTAGCACATTAATCCAGGTTTACAGTTACTGGGATCGAAAATGTGATGCTTTTCAGTCCAGCTTTCATGATGACCGTGGTGATCAGAATGATGTGGATGTGAATGTGTTACAGTATGTGCATGTCCTTTGTGATTAAAGAAATGTGTATGGGTATCCAGGTGTGGACCATTGTTATCCGTGGTGATTTTTCCAATTATATCAGATAATTCTCCAATAATTGCAGTTAATTGGGTACTAGCCAATTCTGAATTGTTACTTGAAACAGTACTTTGTGCCTGTGTTAAATTTGTTATCAATTGATCCAATACTCTTGTGTTTTCTTCATTACCGCTACTCGTACTGCTGCTCGTCTGAGCGGAGGCTTCCAATTCCTTGAAATTCTCTAGTGAGGCTCCAACGCCTATAGACAACATCGATATCAATACTAAACTAAAAATGATATTATTCATTTCAAATTTATTATATATGGGTTATATTTAAAGAAGGTTATAAGAGTGAGATTAAATACTCACATAAATTAGAATTTTGAACATTTTGGTAATATTTCGACATTGTGATATCGTACGAATGTATATTTACAATATTGACCATGACGCTATTATTACACTTTATATTTTAATGGCTTTTCTTCTTATTTGTTTACGTTTCATGCATTCAACCTACATGTCATGTATGAGTTTTTGTTTGGCACATTAAACCTTAATTCGATCACTATGCGCTGCACTGATCGTGTCTCATTTTATACTATTTAAAAATTTTTTATTATAAGACTATTCAGGTTTTGTATATTTTATTCCGTCTACAAAGATCAATGTCAACATTTGTTTTGATTATATGTAGTAATTAAACCATAATCAAACTGCCACTGTTGGTATTGACAATTTAGTCATAGTACGTTAGTGCACAGAAATTCAAATAGCGAAGTATTTTTAATCTATAAGTATATGACAAGTAAATCAAGGGAATAAAAAAGATTTCTCTCTCTCTCTCTCTCTCTCTCTTTTATATTATGTTGATCATATAAGTAAAATGAATAAAAATAGCAAAATATCACTTAGCTTTACTGTTGTATTAGCATCTTTGGTTGCTGCCACTTCGCCTG